>OLOM01000223.1_pt1 | contig 45139 bp, 40 predicted proteins | sample 1672531 | NCBI WGS metagenome assembly OLOM01 (sample SAMEA3136696, study PRJEB25190) | human gut metagenome | reverse complement strand
TTCCGAAATCGATAGAAAAAAATTTTTTTTCTGCCCGTATTGTGCGTAAAAGCGTGCCGTTATTGGGTTTAAAAAAAAGAACGCGAAATATAGGGAATTTAAACAATTGACATACAACATCATGGGTAATATAATACCAAAGGAAACAATATGTTGTGGTAGTAAGTACCGAAGAGCACCCTACATGTAGAGTGCTTATTAAAATAGTACATATATATGCGAAAGAAAAGAGGAGATTGTCGTGAACGTAATCAAGAGAAACGGAGCGGAAGTAGAATTCGACATCGATAAGATTATCCATGCCATTCAGGGGGCTAACCGTCAGGTGCCGGAAAAGAAAAGAATGACCGAGGTGCAGATTCGCCGAATTGCAGAGAGCGTGACCGTTGCCTGTGATGACTTGGGACGTTCTCCGGCGGTGGAAGAGATTCAGGATTTCGTGGAACAGGCCATCATGCAGCACGGAGCCTACGAGGTTGCGAAGCAGTACATTACCTATCGGTATACCCGTTCCCTGGTTCGTCAGTCCAACACCACGGATGACAAGATTCTTTCCTTGATTGAATGCAACAATGAGGAAGCGAAGCAAGAGAATTCCAACAAGAACCCGGTCATCAACTCCACACAGAGAGACTACATGGCCGGAGAAGTGAGCCGGGATTTGACCAAGAGAATTCTTCTTCCGGAAGAGATTACCGCCGCTCATGAAGCGGGAATCATTCACTTCCACGATTCCGATTATTATGCGCAGAAGGAACACAATTGCGATTTGATTAACCTGGAGGATATGCTGCAGAACGGAACGGTCATCAGTGAGACCATGATTGAGAAGCCGCACAGCTTCTATACCGCCTGCAACATTACCACCCAGATTATCGCACAGGTAGCCAGCAACCAGTACGGAGGACAGTCCTTCTCCCTGGCACATTTGGCGCCGTTCGTGGATATCAGCCGGAAAAAGCTCCGGGAGCATGTGATTGCGGACCGGAAGGCCTGCGGCGAATCCATGGATGACGAAATCATCGACAAGATTACCGAGCGCCGCCTTCGGGAAGAGGTGAAGAACGGTATTCAGACCATTCAGTATCAGCTGATTACCTTGATGACCTGCAACGGACAGGCACCTTTCGTTACCATGTTTATGTATCTGGACGAGGTGGAGGAAGGACAGACCCGGGACGATCTGGCCGTCATCATTGAAGAAGCGAAGAGGTGCTCCGTCAGAGACTTCAGGGTGTTAAGAATGAGAAGGGCGTGTGGATTACACCGGCATTCCCGAAGCTGATTTACGTGCTGGACGAGGATAATATCACGGAAGATTCCAAGTATTGGCATCTGACAGAACTGGCAGCGACCTGTACCGCAAAGAGAATGGTGCCGGATTACATTTCTGCCAAGGTGATGAAGGAACTGAAGAAGGGAGAGGTATACACCTGTATGGGATGCCGTTCCTTCCTGACGGTGGAGGACAATCAGTTGCTGCCGAACGGCAAGCATAAATTCTACGGACGGTTTAACCAGGGTGTGGTTACCATCAACCTGGTGGACGTGGCTTGTTCCTCCGACGGAAATATGGACCGCTTCTGGGAAATCCTGGACGATCGTCTGGAGCTGTGCCACCGGGCACTGCGTCTCCGTCACGAACGCCTTCTGGGAACGCCGTCGGACGTGGCACCGATTCTGTGGCAGTACGGTGCAATCTCCCGATTGAAGAAGGGGGAAGTTATTGACCCGCTGCTGTACAATGGTTATTCCACCATCTCTCTGGGATATGCCGGACTGGCTGAGATGTGCTATCGCATGATCGGAAAGAGCCATACTACAGAAGAGGGAAGAAAATTCGCTCTGGACGTAATGCAGCGCCTGAACGATAAGTGTGCATACTGGAAGGCGGCGGAACACATCAGCTACTCCGTATACGGAACGCCGATGGAGTCCACCACCTATAAGTTTGCGAAGTGCCTGCAGAGACGATTTGGCATCATCCCGCATGTAACGGACAAAAACTACATTACCAACAGCTATCACATCCATGTAGAGGAGAAAATCGATGCCTTCAGCAAACTGGCGAAGGAAGCGGAATTCCAGCAGCTTTCTCCGGGCGGAGCCATCAGCTATGTGGAGGTTCCGAACATGCAGAACAACATTCCGGCCGTGCTGGAAGTGATGAAGTTCATCTACAACAACATCATGTACGCAGAGCTGAATACCAAGAGCGATTATTGCGCTGCCTGCGGTTACGATGGCGAGATTAAGATTGTAGAGGACAGTGACGGCAAGCTGGTATGGGAATGCCCGAATTGCGGCAACCGAAATCAGGACTTGATGTCCGTGGCTCGCAGAACCTGCGGTTACATCGGTACCCAGTTCTGGAACCAGGGCCGTACCGCCGAAATCAAAGAGCGCGTGCTGCACTTGTAATTAAGTCAAAATCAAGAATAAACAGTACCGCACAGGGCAGGCGCTTTGTGCGGTATTTCATGAATAGAGGAAACCATCATGAATTACGGTGAGATCAAAAAAACCGACATCGCAAACGGCATCGGCGTGCGCGTCACGCTGTTCGTCTCCGGCTGCACGCGCCACTGCAAAAACTGCTTCAACGCCGAAACGTGGGATTTCAACTACGGCAAGCCGTTTACAAAAGAAACGGAAGACGAGGTGCTCGCAGCCCTTGCACCCGGTTTCATCAACGGTTTAACTTTGCTCGGCGGCGAGCCCATGGAGCCGCAGAATCAACGCGCTTTGGTGCCGTTTCTGCACCGCGTTCGCAAGCTATACCCCGAAAAGGACATCTGGTGCTATTCCGGTTCTACCCTGGAGACCGATATGCTGAAAGACGGCGGCCGCAACCGCTGCGAGGTCACGGACGAATTCCTGTCCCTGCTCGACGTGCTCGTCGACGGCGCATTCGTCGATGAACTCAAAGACATTTCCCTGCGCTTTCGCGGCTCGTCGAACCAGCGCATCATCGATATGAACAAGACCCGCGAAACCGGGAAAGTTACCCTCTGGAACGCGAAACCCTAAAAATAAATCAAAACGCCGCCCGGCAGCTGTGTTTCAAACAGTGCCGGGCGGCATTTTTTATTTTTCCACACGCGCAGCAACGCAGGAATTCAAAATAAGTTAGAAATCGCTAACTTTTTCTCTTGACATTTTATATTGTCGAGGTATATAATCAAGATACCCCCAAAGGGTATATGAGAGTCTTCTCTCACAAGAATTATTTTCACAAAAGGAAGCGGTTTAAATGCGTACATATATTTTGAATGCGACCGGCGCGGACATCAGCCCTGCTACGATCATCATCTGTGTGGTGATTGTGGCTATTTGTATTTTTGCGGTCATCAGCTACCGCAAAAAGCTCAAAAACGGCTGCTGTGGCGGTGGCGGCGATGAAGTGAAGCACGTCAAGCCGCAGGATACGAACGTGAACGACTACGACCACGTTTACCGCATGGACATCGAGGGCATGCACTGCAAAAACTGCGCCATGCGCATTGAAAACGTGTTCAATGAGCAGCCGGACTGCATGGCAAAGGTCGACCTTGCCGGCAAATTCGCTCGTATCTACACAAAGAAGCCCGTCGAAGAAGTCGTTTTGAAGCAGACCGTCTGGCACGCCGGCTACGAGCCGAAAACCGTCACCGTCGAAAAATAAGACGGAATTGAAATTCAAAGAAAAGCGTGGTATACTCTAAGAAATCCGTGAATTTATAAAGAGAGTGATGATAGAGTATGAAAAAAATCGCCAGCTTTTCCGTCAATCATGATAAGCTCAAAAAAGGCATGTACGTTTCCCGCATCGACGGCGACGTTGTAACCTACGACCTGCGTATGAAGGTGCCGAACGCCGGAGATTACCTCTCAAACGGCGCGCTTCACACGTTCGAGCATCTTTTCGCCACGTATGCGCGCAACTCTGCGTTGTCCGATTCCGTCATCTACGTCGGCCCCATGGGCTGCCGCACGGGCTTCTATTTCCTCCTGCGCGACAACGTGAGCCGCCTAGATGCCCTGCATCTCGTGCAGGAATCCTTCGCGTTCATCCGCGATTTTGAGGGAGAGATCCCCGGCAGCCGCCGCGAAGAGTGCGGCAACTACAAAGAGCACGACCTCAAGGGCGCCAAAGAGACTGCCGTCGATATGCTCGAGGTCCTCAAGGACTGGACGCCGGAGAAAATGGAATACGAAGCGTAAGTCAAGCTAAGATTAACACCCAAAGCACCGTTTTGAGCCAAAAGCCAAGCGGTGCTTTTTACTTTAGATGCAGGTCAAAAATCCGGGCAGAATATTTTTGAAAAAAAGCTAAAATCAGAGTTGACAATATACCCTATATGGGTATATAATCAAGATACCCCAAGAGGGTATATAAAGCGAAATCGGAAAGGAGAATTCCGTTGGAACATACAGAAGAAAAAGAGCTGCACGCTTGCTGCAAAAGCAATGCAACCGATACGGAAGCGTGCACAGACTGCACCGAAGAAAAAACCGAAGAGAAGTGCTGCGGCTGTCATAAAACAAAGCACCGCTCCGATGAGGAGTACAAAAAACTCATCCATAGATTAAACCGCATCGAAGGGCAGATTCGCGGCATTCGCGGCATGGTGGAGAAAAGCGCCTACTGCCCGGACATCCTCGTACAGGTCGCGGCAGCCAACGCGGCGCTCAACGCATTTACGAAAGAGCTGCTCGCAAACCACATCAAGACTTGTGTAGCGGACGACATCCGTGCAGGAAACGACGAAGTCATCGATGAGCTTGTCACCACACTGCAAAAGCTGATGCGATAATTTTCGGCGCATTTTTATGAAAGGAAGGGAAGAAAATGGAACAGTATAACGTCACGGGTATGAGCTGCGCGGCGTGCAGCACCCGTGTGGAAAAAGCGGTCAGCAAGGTGCCGGGCGTTACGTCCTGCTCGGTCAGCCTGCTCACGAACTCCATGGGCATTGAGGGCACGGCTTCGCCGGAAAGTATTATCAAGGCCGTGGAAGATGCCGGCTACGGCGCGTCCAAAAAAGGTGCGGCACAGAATAGCACAAGCCCCAACGCTGCTGCAGAAGATGCCCTGAAAGACCGCGAAACTCCAAAACTCAAAAAGCGCCTCATTGCGTCCGTCGGCTTTTTGGCTGTCCTCATGTACATCTCCATGGGGCATATGATGTGGGGCTGGCCGCTGCCGAATTTTCTCAAAGACAACCACGTCGCGATGGGCCTCATCCAGTTGCTCCTCACCGTCATCATCATGGTCATCAACCAGAAGTTTTTCATCAGCGGGTTTAAAGGGCTCATTCACCGCGCACCGAATATGGATACCCTTGTGGCGCTCGGCTCGGGCGCGTCGTTCCTGTACAGCACCTACGCGCTGTTCGCCATGACAGATGCCCAGATGCGCGGCGATATGGCCGCCGTCATGGGCTACATGCACGAGTTCTACTTCGAGTCTGCCGCCATGATTTTAACGCTCATCACGGTCGGTAAAATGCTGGAAGCGCGCTCCAAAGGCCGCACGACCGATGCCTTAAAGGGTCTCATGAACCTCGCGCCGAAAACCGCCGTGCTCGTGCGGGACGGTCAAGAGGTCACCGTGCCCGTTTCCGAGGTCCGCCGCGGCGATGTGTTTGTCGTGCGCCCCGGTGAGAATATTCCCGTAGACGGCATTATCTTGGAAGGCGCCAGCGCCGTCAATGAATCCGCCCTCACCGGCGAGAGCATTCCGGTCGATAAGGCCGTGGGCGATGCTGTTTCCGCCGCGACCGTAAACCAGTCCGGCTTCCTGCGCTGCGAAGCAACGCGCGTCGGCGAAGATACTACGCTTTCCCAGATTATCCGCATGGTCAGCGATGCCGCCGCCACGAAAGCGCCGATCGCGAAGATTGCCGATAAGGTTTCCGGCGTGTTCGTCCCGACCGTCATCTGCATCGCTGTTGTTACGTTCATCGTCTGGATGCTCGTTGGGCAGACGTTCGGCTACGCGCTCGCGCGCGGCATCTCCGTGCTCGTCATCAGCTGCCCGTGCGCACTTGGCCTCGCGACGCCGGTCGCCATCATGGTCGGCAGCGGCATGGGCGCGAAAAACGGCATCCTGTTCAAAACCGCCGTTTCGCTCGAAAAAACCGGCAAGGTGCAGATCGTCGCGCTCGATAAAACCGGCACCATCACAAGCGGCGAACCCCGCGTCACGGATATTTTACCCGCCCCGGGCATCACCGAAAAAAACCTTCTCGAAGCCGCAAGCGCGCTCGAGAAAAAGAGCGAGCACCCGCTCGCCAAAGCCATTATGGCGCGCGCTGAGGAGATCGGCGTGCAGGCAAAAGAAGTCACAGACTTCATGGCAAAGCCCGGCAATGGCCTCACCGCTGCCCTGAACGGCGAAGTTCTCGCAGGCGGCAACCTGAAGTTCATCTCCACGCAGGCAGATGTCCCCGCAGACTTTAAAGAAAAGGCCGAAGCCCTCGCGCAGTCCGGCAAAACCCCGCTGTATTTCAGCAGGGGCGGTAAGCTTATCGGCGTTATCGCCGTAGCGGATGTCATCAAGGAAGACAGCCCGCAGGCCATCCGCGAATTGCAGAACATGGGCATTCACGTCGTCATGCTCACCGGCGATAACGCCCGTACCGCAGCGGCCATCGGCCGACAGGCAGGCGTTAATGAAGTCATCGCAGGCGTCCTGCCGGACGGCAAGGAAAACGTCATCCGCAAGCTCAGAGAGCAGGGCGAAGTCATGATGGTCGGCGACGGCATCAACGATGCGCCCGCCCTTACCAGAGCCGACATCGGTGTCGCCATCGGCGCCGGTACGGATATCGCCATCGACGCCGCAGATGTCGTACTCATGAAAAGCCGCCTGTCCGATGTTCCTGCGGGCATCCGTTTAAGCCGCGCCACACTGCGCAATATCCACGAAAACCTGTTCTGGGCGTTCATTTATAACATCATCGGCATCCCGCTCGCGGCAGGCGTGTTCATTAACCTGCTCGGCTGGCAGCTGAACCCCATGTTCGGCGCGGCAGCCATGAGCCTTTCAAGCTTCTGTGTCGTTACAAACGCGCTTCGTCTGAATTTATTGAACATCCGCAGCACGAAGCACGATAAAAAAATAAAATCGGCAAAACCCGCCGAAATGAAAACCATCGAGGTAAAGGAGACTAAAACCATGGAAAAAACAATTAAGATTAACGGTATGATGTGCCCGCATTGCGAAGCCACTGTTAAAAAGTGTCTGGAGGCATTCCCGCAGGTCACATCTGCAGAAGTCAGCCACGAAAAGGGCACGGCGGTCATTCAGCTCAATGCTGAAATTTCCGATGCCGAGCTCAAGAAAGCCATCGAAGATAAGGGCTACGAGGTCGTAGACTGAGTTCGATAAAGCTTGACACAAATTTAATCTGTGTTACAATAAAAGCACTGCCTGTGTTTGCGGGCAGTGCTTTTGCATTTTACAATTTGTTCACAGCAAATTGGCTTTTTAGAAAGAATAACGGCGTAGAATTAACATAAAGCTAACGTAAAGCAAACGGATAAAGTTTCGCCCGCCTTTTTCAAAGGCGGCGGATTCCAAAGGCAGCGCCTTTGGTCGTCGTTCGCAAACGACGAAACCTTTTTGCCTCCCCAAAAACCAGGAAGGTAGGCTCAACAGTCCACCGGACTGTTGAGCCGTAGGGAACCCAGTTGCATGGGTTCCCTGAAAGGCGGCACAAAGCCGCCTTTTCAAAAACCACACAGCCAAAGAATACTAAAGAAGAGATGAGGAAATCACATGGCACGAGAGCGGTATCTGCTGGACGATACGGAAGACACCATTCATGAAAACGAAATCAAGCCGCAGACCGCGGCGGATAAACGCAAAAACTGGTGGGATTATCACAAGGTGCACGTCCTGCTCGTCGTGCTCGCCATAGCCGTCGTCGGCTATTTCATATATTCGGTCACATCCAAAACGGAACCCGATTATACTATCACCGTCATGACGCAGTATACCGTGCCGAGCGACCTGCAAACCGATATTCAGGAGCTTTTCGAGAAATATGCAGACGACCGCAACGGTGACGGCAAAACATACGTCGCCATGAATTTCTGCCGCTTTAATACAAGCGGCACCTCGGAGTTTGAAATATCAGAGTTGCAGGCCTCGTTCGTCAAGTTCGCGACCGATGCCTCCGCCGGTGACAGCATGATTTTCGCTTACGACGACGCAAGCTATAAATACCTCGATCAGGACGATTTAGAAGGCTTCTTTGGCCCCGTAGACGGCACCGATAACGATTATTACCTCTGGAAAGATATTCCGGCGCTGAACAACTTAGAGCTCAACCACTATAACGAGGAGGGCGCAACGAAAGAAAGCGTGCTTTCCGTCCTCGGCGAGCTCAAGGTCGCCGTCCGCACAGAAGACGGCGCCGCGTTCAAAAAGCAGGAAAAGATCGATTACCGCAATGACAGCGTCAAGCTGTACGAGCGTCTTTTGAACGACACACCCGCAAATACCGAAAATTAAATGAGAGAGCTGCACATTTTTACGCGCAGCTCTCTTTTTTCTTTGACAGAACCACGCAGACGGACTATAATAAGCACATAGTATACCATGTCGGTATACATCATCCGAATTCACGAAAAAGGATGGGATAAAAATGAAACTGAAACAACTTTTAACCGCCATCAAGTATCGCGCGGAGCAGGTGCCGGATGTTGACATCACCGACCTTGTGTACGATTCCCGCAAGGCTGTACCGGGCTGCGCGTTCGTTTGCCTGCGCGGTGCGAATGCGGATGGCCATAAGTACGCGAAAATGGCAGCGGAAAAAGGTGCCGCCGTCATCATCGCAGAGGAGCCCGTGGAAGCGCCCGTACCGGTCATTTTAACGGAGAATACCCGCCTTGCCCTCGCCTATTTGAGCGCCGAGTTCTTCGGCCACCCCGCAGAGCAGATGCACGTCATCGGCATCACGGGCACCAAGGGCAAAACGACCACCGCGTTCATGATGCGCTCCATTCTGGAGGCCGCAGGCCATAAAACCGGCGTCATCGGCACCATCGGCGTACTGTACGGCGATACCTTCGTTCAAACCGATAACACCACACCCGAAAACTACGAGGTGCAGAAGTTCATGCGCCAAATGGTCGATGCCGGCTGCGAATACTGCGTTATGGAGGTCTCGTCCATCGGTCTTAAAGATCACCGCGTTGCAGGCTTCACGTTTGAGCTCGGCCTCTTCACGAATTTCTCCGAGGATCACATCGGCGGCGCAGAGCATAAAGATATGGCAGAGTACATGGCGTGCAAAAGCATGCTGTTCCGCATGTGCCGCACCGGCATCATCAATATCGATGACCCGAATTATACCGGCATCATCAGAAATCATACGTGCAATATTGTTACCTACGGCTACGATAAATCGGCCGATTTTGTTGCGCATGGGGAAGAACTCGTTACCACACCGGGTTTTCTCGGCGTGCGCTTCTCCGTCACAGGCAAGCTGAATTTTACCGCGGATGTCGCCATCCCCGGCAAGTTCAACGTCTATAACGCCCTGTGTGCCATCACGGCGTGCAGCGTTTTGAATATCCCCGTCACTGCCATGCAGCAGGGGCTTAAAACCGTCAAGGTCAAGGGCCGCGTGGAGCCTGTGCCGATGCCCGGTGATTTCACCCTGCTCATCGATTATGCGCACAACGCCGTCAGCATGCAGAGCATTTTGACAACGCTGCGCGCCTATAACCCGAAGCGGCTCATCTGCATGTTCGGTGCAGGCGGCAATCGCCCCAAGGTGCGCCGTTTCGAGATGGGCGAGGTCAGCGGCAATTTAGCCGATCTCTCCGTCATCACGGCAGATAACTCCCGTTACGAAAATGTGCTCGATATTTTAGCGGACATCAAGGTCGGCCTTGCAAAGACCGACGGCAAATACATTGAAATTCCCGACCGCCGCGAAGCCATCCGCTGGTGCATTGAAAACGCACAACCCGGCGATATTATTGTCCTCGCAGGCAAGGGTCACGAAGATTATCAGGAGATCGAGGGTAAGAAATACCCGTTTGACGAGCGTGTCGTCATTCGGAAAATCCTTGATTCCATGAAATAAAGCTCATAAATTACTTTCGGGAAAGGACTTGTGCAGAAATGAATAAGGAAATCACACTGGAACAGCTCGCTTCTTATGAGACCGCGTTCGACAGTGACCGCGCGAACCGTATCGCCATGGATGCGGTCACGAAGAATGGCGTCAACAACGCCGCCATGCGCTTTGAGAACGCCCGCGAAATGCGCCATACGTTCAACATTTCTTTGGAGCAGGGCGACATCACGAATCAGAAACAGAGTGGCCGCTGCTGGATGTTCGCGGCGCTCAACACCATGCGCTTTCGCATCATCAAAAAGCTCGGCGTCAAAACGTTCGAGCTCTCCCAGAACTACGCGCTGTTCTTCGATAAGCTTGAAAAGAGCAACTATTTCCTCGAGAGCATCTTAGAGACGCTCAACGAGCCCACCGCAGGCCGCCTTGTTACATATTTGCTTTCCGGTCCGCTCGGCGACGGCGGTCAGTGGGATATGTTCGCAAACCTCGTAGAGAAGTACGGCGTCGTGCCGAAGGAAGTCATGCCGGAAACCGCCGCATCCTCCTCCACGCGTGAGATCATCGGCTACCTCACCGAAAAGCTGCGTGAGTTTGCCTGCACGCTGCGCACCGCGTATCAGAACGGCGCTTCCATGGAGGAGCTCCGTACAAAGAAGGACGACATGATGCAGACCATCTATAACATGCTGTGCATCAGTCTCGGCAAGCCGCCTGTGAAGTTCGATTTCGAGGTCAAGACCCCGAACGGCTTCGTGCGCGACCTCGGCATCACTCCGCAGTCGTTCTTCAAAAAGTACGTCGATATGGATCTTTCCCAGTACATCAGCCTCATCAATGCGCCGACAGCCGATAAGCCCTACGGCAAGACCTACACCGTCGCGTTCCTTGGTAACGTCGCAGAGGGTCGCCCTGTCAAGTACCTCAACCTGCCCATTGAAGCCCTGAAAGCGGCAGCCATCGCCCAGATGAAGGACGGCCTGCCGGTTTGGTTCGGCTGCGATGTCGGCAAGCGCAGCGTTCGCGACGGCGGCGTTATGGATCTGAACGCTCTTGACCTCGAAACGCTCTTCAACACCGAGTTCACCATGGATAAAGCTCAGCGCCTCGATTACGGCCAGAGCCTCATGACGCACGCCATGGTCTTCCAGGGCGTCAATATCGACGATAACGGTAAGCCGAACCGCTGGAGAGTCGAAAACAGCTGGGGCAAGGATGCCGGTGTAGACGGCTACTACATCATGAGCGACGCTTGGTTCGACGAGTATATGTATCAGGTCGTCGTCGATAAAAAGTACCTCACAGAAGAACAGCGCAAAGCGCTTGAGCAAGAGCCGATCACGCTCCAGCCGTGGGATCCGATGGGCTCCCTCGCTTCGGTGCGCTAAACGAAAGGAAACTACTGCATTTATGAATTTAAAGGTATCTGAGATCGCCGAAATGTGCGGCGGCAGGCTCGTCGGCAGCGGCGAAAATACCGTCACGTCGTTTTATACCGACAGCCGCGAGACGACGCCCGGCAAAATGTTCGTGCCCATCCGCGGCGAAAACACCGATGCACACCGCTTTATCCCGCAGGTCTTCGCATCGGGCGCGGCAGCGACTTTTTCCGAAGAGCCGCTCGATGCCCCCGCAGGCGATGTTGTCTACGTTGAAAACACCCGCGCGGCACTGCAAAAGGTCGCGGAACGCTATCGCGAGCGCTTCAATATCCCGGTCATCGGCATCACGGGCAGCGTAGGCAAGACCACCACAAAGGAAATGGTCGCTTTAGCTGTTTCCGCCGGTCTCAAAACGATGAAAACCGCCGGCAACGCGAACAGCCAGATCGGCCTGCCCATGACCGTTCTGCGCATCACGCCGGAAGACGAAGCCGCCATTGTCGAAATGGGCGTCAGCATGCCCGGCGAGATGGCGCGCATCGCAAAAGTCGCAAAGCCGAACATCGCCGTCATGACGAACATCGGCGTGTCGCATATCGAGTTCATGAAAACGCGCGAGAACATCATGAAAGAGAAGTTCGGCATCACGGATTACTTGCCAAACGGCAGCAAGGTGTTTGTAAACGGCGATGACGACCTGCTTTCCACATTAAAAAGCACCCCGGAAAAGCAGATCGTGCGCTTCGGTCTCGGTGAAAATTGCGACTGGCGCGCCGTAGAGCTTGAGGCCGATACGGAGGGAACAAGGTTTATCTGTGTGCACGACGGTAAACGCGTAGAAATGTACGTCCCCGTTGCCGGAGAGCACAACGTGCGCAACGCCCTTGCCGCTGTCGCGGTCGCTGTGGAAGTCGGCGTTCCGGAGGAAAAAGCCGTCGCGGCCATCCGCACCTATGCACCGCCCGCCATGCGCCAGCAGATTAAAGAAGCGCACGGCGTCACGCTGATCGACGATACCTATAACGCCAGCCCCGATTCCATGCGTGCCGCTTTGAAAATTCTCGGCGGCCTGAAAGCGACCGGCAAAAAGTACGCCGTACTTGCCGATATGCTGGAGCTCGGCGATTACGCAGAGCGCGGCCACTATGAAACCGGCGCGTTTGCGGCGGAAAACGGCACCGATGTCCTTATCGGCGTCGGCCCGCTCGCAAAGCACATCGTCGAGGGCTTTAAAAATCGTGAGAACAGCGTGTGGTTCGCCTCGAATGCGGAAGCCATCGCGTATCTGAAAGACCGTCTGCATCCCGGTGATGCCGTGCTGTGCAAAGGTTCCCGCGGTATGCACATGGATGAAATCATCCATGCCCTTTCGGAATAAGCCCGTATACTATAATATATTTAATATATATCACAATATAAAGACAAAAACCGGCAAGTTCCTTTTCGCTTGCCGGTTTTTTTGCAAAACGGAGGAAAGTTGTATGAAAACAAGATTACTGCGCCCGGAAGAAAACTGGAAATCAAATCTCACCATGGCTGTCGCCTTTGAGGGAGATTACGACCTCGAAAAAGCCAAAGAAAGCGCCGCCCGTGAGCGCACCGAAGAAGAAAAGAGGGAAGACGCCCGCAACCGCTGCTTCGGCACATTTTTAGACGACGATGAGACCATCTGCGGTGTTGTGAACAGCCGCGAGTACCTCTGTCGCTTCGACGGCGGCACGTATAAGCTCGGCGGTGTAGGCGGTGTTTCTACATTGCCGCAGTACCGCCGCGGCGGCGTTATCCGCGCTTGCATGACGGCCTCTCTCAAAGACATGTACGCAAACGATTTCACGTTCGCTTTTTTGTATCCGTTCAGCATGCAGTATTACCGCAAGTTCGGCTTTGAAGCCGGTGCGCCGGAATACCGCTGGTCGGTGCCGTTTACAGCGATGAAGCCGCAGGATGTCGGCGGGCACGTCGAGCAGATCTTCCCCGGCGGCGATTTTACCCCGCTTCTCACCGTCTATAACGCGTTCTATGCAGACCACAACCTCTCCGCCGTCCGCGAAACGTATGATAAAGGTCTCGAAAAAGCGAACCTCTGGAACGATAAGCGCTACGTATTCGTCTGGTACAATAACGAAAATCAGCCGCGCGGCCTGATGATTACCCATAAAATCGAAGAAAACGGCGTCACATATCTTGACTGCACCCACACGTTCCAAAGCCCCGGCGGTTTCCTCGCGTGCGATGCCGAAGCGTTCAACGGTTTGCTGTTCTTCGCAAAATCCGCTTTCTCGTCGGATTACGAGAAGCTTCGCTTCACCGTCCCGTCCGATATGCACTTAGAGCAGCTCATCGGCGAAAACACGCGCACGTTCTGCTCCGTGTTCCCAAACGGTATGCTGCGCGTTGTCAACGTCGAGCGTGTTTTAGAAAACTGTGCTTGCCGCGGCACAGGGGAGATCACCCTTCGTATCGAAGACGATATCATCACGGAAAATAACGGCACATGGCGCCTGCACTTTGCTCCCGGCGAGCAAAATAAAGTCGAAAAAACCGACGCCGCACCAGACCTCATCCTCAACATCCGCGCCTTTTCTGCCCTCATCACCGGCGCCCGCGCCGCCGCCGATATCCCCTGGATGCCTGACGTCCGCCTCCTCCGCCAAGCTCCCGTCGTCCCCAACGTCTTCTACCCCAAAAAGTGCTCCATGATGGATCTATTCTAAATTTTTTGCATCTCGGTGAGAACTAAAGGATTATGAAATATGCTGTTTAAACAAAAAATGTCGGAATTTTTAAATTTATTGACGGAGAGGTCGGAAATTCCCGATTTGATTGACAAGCAAAAAGCGAGATGCTATTATTACAATACTATACCTATATACATTACAAAATGAGGTGTGTGAAACATAAATGAACAATAGAAAATTCGCCCTTTCTATGGTCATGAAATTCGCAATCTTTGCGTTGATATTCGGCTTTTTTGCCATGGTTTTGTTCCAATATTACGGTCTAAGACTTTTCCGTAGAGCAGACAGCATCGGATATGCGGTCACATTGATTCTCTATGCCATCGTATATGTAGCGCTCGGCAATCTTTTCCGTGCGTTTAAAATTACAGATTATTCCATAGCAGAAACTATTTTTTCGCAGTTCCTGTCCTTTGGCATGGCAGATTTGCTGCTCTATGGCGAATTCTGCATGATTCGCCATAATTATGTAAACTTAATTCCCGGCATTCTCACGGTGCTTTGCCAGCTTTTGGCGGCAGCATGCTGGGCTCTTGTCGGCAAGCGTTTTACCATCGCGTTCGGCAAACCGGAGAAGACCCTCGTCATCTCCGGCGCGGATAATGTGAATGAGTTTCTACAAAAATTTGATAAGATTGGTCATATCTTCACCATCGAAAAGGTCGTTTCTGCGGATATTCTGAAGGGCGACTGGAAAAAAGAAGTCGCTCCCTATCAGGCTGTCATTTTCTATGAGGTTTCCTCTAAAAAGCGTTCAGAGGTGATCTGGTACTGCATGCAGAGCCGCAAAAGCCTCTATATCACGCCGCAGCTCAGTGAGATCACCATGGAAGGCTTCGGCGCGCGTCATCTGATCGATACGCCCATGATGAAATACGAGTACCGAAGCGAGCGTTTCTGGTACAACCTTGTCAAGCGCGTGGTCGATATTCTGCTTTCCCTTACGGCACTTATTCTGCTTTCCCCGCTGCTTCTTCTCACAGCCTTGGCCATCAAGCTCGAGGATCGCGGCCCTGTGTTCTATAAGCAAAAGCGCTGCACCAAAAACGGCGAGGTTTTTGAAATTCTCAAGTTTCGTAGTATGATCGTAGATGCGGAAAAAGGCGGCAAATCTATTCCGTGTCGCTCCGGCGATCCCCGCATCACACGTGTCGGCCGCGTCATCCGTAAATTACGTATCGATGAATTCCCGCAGATCATCAACGTCTTAAAAGGCGATATGTCTATTGTCGGCCCACGTCCCGAAAGAGTCGAGCATGTAGAGGCCTATACAAAAGAAATACCGGAATTTTCTTACCGACTGCGCGTCAAAGGCGGCCTGACCGGCTATGCCCAAATTTACGGAAAATACAACACGAGCCCCTACGATAAACTGCGGCTCGACCTTCAGTATATCGAAAAACAGTCGCTTCTTATGGATCTAAAACTAATTCTTTTGACCGTAAAAATCATGTTCGTCCCCGAATCCACAGAAGGCTTCACACAAAAACGATCTGAGCAGATCACGGAAGAAGCGAAGTCTAAACGATAATCATGGATTTAGTGTGTTCCGAAAAATTCTAATTCGTTTCTCACAATGGTATATGCGGACTATTGTGTATTTCACCAGTTGACAAACCACTGCGCATAAAATATAATATAAAAGCTATTACCCATATGCTTCTAATATTTTAGATATATACTTTGTTTTCGGCTCAAAAATCAAATACGCATAGCAGTCGAGAGGCGAAATCTGTCGTGTATAGCATAAAAATTGCTTTTTAGGAGGATTATGAATGGTTTCAGAAACCAAAAAGTCTAAGCGAAAACTTGAGCACTGGATGGGTGTTTCGGTACTTTTGGCGGTGTATGATGTGGTGGCCGCGAACATTTCCTATCTTTTTGCTCTGTTGCTTAGATTTGATTTTGTTTATTCCAATATTCCGCAGCGCTATATCGAAGCCTATCTGCATTTTGCGCCGATTTATTCGGTTGTTGTAGTTGGTGTGTTCATTGCTTGTCGGCTGTATAACAGCATCTGGCGTTTTGCCGGTGTTCGCGAGTTGACTAAAACTTTTATTGCGAATGTAATTGTTGTATTTTTCCATGTTATCGTGATAACACTGTTTTATACCCGCATGCCGATTTCATACTACATCGTTGGCTCGGGCGTACAACTTATTTTGACATTGGCGATCCGCTTTGCGTATCGATACCTTTTGCAACTGATCGCACAGAATAACCGTGAAAAAGCAAAACACAATGTTATGATTATCGGCGCCGGTGCTGCCGGTCAAATGGTCACAAAGGAATTATTGCTTTCCAACCGTATCAACGCAAAGCCGGTCTGTATTATCGATGATAATTCAAATAAATGGAATCGTTATATTGATGGCGTACCGGTCGTCGGCGGCAGGGAGTATATCCTGACGGCGATCCAGGAATATGATGTTGACCAGATATTTTTTGCTATCCCAACGGCGAAACCTGAAGAAAAACGAGATATTTTGAATATTTGTCAGGAAAGCAAATGTGAGATTAAAAGCTTGCCAGGCGTTTATCAGCTTGCAAACGGCGAAGTGCTGATGAGCAAAATGCACCCGGTCGAGCTGGAAGATCTTCTGGGCCGCGAACCGATCAAGGTCGATATGGAAGACGTTTTTCAGCAGATCAGGGGCCGCAGAATCTTAGTTACAGGCGGTGGCGGCTCTATCGGCAGCGAGCTTTGCCGTCAAATCGCAGCACATAAGCCGGAGATGCTTATCATCTTTGATGTCTATGAGAATAACGCCTATTCGATTGAGCAGGAGCTCAAACGTAAATACGGCGATAGATTGAATTTACACACTTTGATCGGTTCTGTGCGCGATACACGCAGGATTGAGCAGGTGTTTGAAACATATCGTCCTGATATTGTTTACCATGCTGCAGCGCATAAGCATGTGCCGCTGATGGAAACAAGCCCGAATGAAGCGATTAAAAATAATGTGATCGGTACATACAAAACAGCTTGCGCCGCGTTAAAATACGGAGCGAAGAAGTTCGTTTTGATCAGTACCGATAAAGCCGTAAACCCCACCAATATCATGGGTGCAAGTAAGCGCCTGTGCGAAATGGTTATCCAGAGCATGGATGTTATCAGCCGCTGTGGCAGACAGGATCTGCTGCCTGTGCTGTTTGCGCATGGGGAAGACGGCATCGAGCAGCAGCTTGAGCATCTCAGAAGATCTGCAGAAAAGGCAGACCGCGAGCAGCTTAAAGTCGAATCGGTCAAAAGCAAAAACAGAACGGATACACAGTTTGTGGCTGTACGTTTTGGCAATGTGCTCGGCAGTAACGGTTCCGTTATCCCGCTCTTTAAAAAGCAGATTGAAGCCGGCGGTCCGGTTACAGTCACGCACCCGGATATCATCCGTTACTTTATGACGATCCCGGAAGCTGTAAGTCTTGTGCTGCTCGCAGGCACATATGCATGGGGCGGCGAGATATTCGTTCTGGATATGGGCGACCCGGTCAAAATCGATACTTTAGCCCGCAACCTGATCCGCCTTTCCGGCTATAAACCAGATGTGGACATCAAAATCGAATATACAGGTTTGCGTCCGGGCGAGAAGCTGTTTGAAGAAAAGCTCATGGCAGAAGAGGGCTTGCTGAAGACCGATAACAAGATGATCCATATCGGCAAACCTATTCCGTTTGATCTTCTCACATTCTTAGATCAGCTCGCAGAGCTGGCACAGGCCAGCTACCATAATGACCCGCATATCGTGGAAATGGTCGAGCAGATGGTGCCTACTTTCCACCCGGTCGGTGATAAACCGCAGGGCAATACAGAACAGAAATAAGAAAACACAGTGTTGGTTGGTACAAGTCATTTCCAACGCTGTGTTTTTATATTTAAGCGCTAATTTATCCCCTCCCCACATGCACCAAATGCGCGATGCCCGGTATGCTCTCGCCCTGCTGCGAAGAGGTTGTGGACATCAGCGCGCCGGTTGCCATAAAGAGAATATTTTTCAGCTCTCCGCGATCCATGCGGTTCAAAATATGCCCGCATAATACACCGGCTGAGCATCCGCAGCCGGAGCCGCCCGCGTGCACGTCCTGTGCCTCGCGGTCAAATAAAATCAGCCCGCAGTCCTCGTGGTTGCGCAGAACGATCCCGTTTTCGCGCAGCAGTTCGTATAATAATTTTGTGCCAACCGCCCCGAGGTCGCCTGTGTAAATGCGGTCGTAGTCCTCAGGTTTTGTCGCCGTATCGTTAAAAAAATCCAGCAAAGTTTGCGCTGCAGCGGGGGCCATCGCCGCGCCCATGTTCGTCATGTCGGTCACACCAAGGTCGGTGATGCGCCCCACGGTCGCGTGCCGCACTTGAATGTCGCCGCTCATACCGAGCACCGCGCTGCCCGAAGCTGTCGCCGTCCACTGCGCAGTCGGCGCGCGCTGGCTGCCGTATTCCAGCGGCGTGCGGAATTGCCGCTCCGCCGTGCAGAAGTGGGAAGAGGTCACCGCGCAGGCGTAGTTCGCCGCGCCGCATTCCACCATGATGGAGGCCATGATGAGCGTTTGCGCCATCGTGGAGCACGCCCCGTATTGCCCAAGGAACGGAATGTCCATTCCGCGCAGACCAAACGTGCTCGAAATACACTGGTTCAGCAGATCTCCCGCAAATACCATGTTAATGTCCTGCTTTTGAAGCCCCGCCTTGCGTATCGCAAGGTTCGCGGCTTCTGTTTGCAGCATGCTTTCCGCTTTTTCCCAGCTTTCCTGATTCAAATAAGAATCGAGAAACGTCTGGTCAAAGTCGCGCGCCAGCGGGCCCGCGGCTTCTTTTTTTCCGCACACCGCCGCGTGGCCTAAAATCGCCGGGCGGCGCTCAAATAGAAGCGTGTAACGTCCGAGTCTTTTCATAAGCCCTCCTTAAAACAGCCCGATGATATACAGCACGATCCCGTACAAAACCGAAGCCGAAATGCCGAACACCAGTACCGGCCCCGCCACCGTGAACAGCTTCGCGCCGAGGCCCGTCACAAAGCCCTCGCTTTTAAATTCCAGCGCAGGGGAGACCATTGAGTTCGCAAACCCCGTAATCGGAACCAGCGTGCCTGCCCCGGCATATTTCGCTATGTTGTCGTATACGCTGCAGGCTGTCAGCGCGGCGGAAATGAAAATGAGCGAGATCGAAACGCACGTCCGCGCATCTTTTAAATCGAGCCCCAGCAGCATGAACGTGTTCGCAATCGCCTGCCCCAGCGTGCAGATGGCCCCGCCGGATAAAAACGCAAACAGGCAGTTTTTCAGTACAGGGGAGTGCGGCGAAGCCTTCTGCACCATCGCGTCATATTGCTGCGGCGTTTTCTTTTTCATACGACCACCCTTTCTGTTTAATCGGGTTTATTGTGCGTATCGAGGTAAAAGATATTCCACATTTTTAAGATTTTAGTTGATTATCTCAAACAGAGCGTGTATAATCAGTTGCAGGTGATATTATTATGTCTAAACTCAGCATCCTGAAGCAGAAAACTAAGCGCGATGTGGATATGACGCAGGGCAGCATCTTCCGCCACCTCATCACATTCGCGTTTCCGCTTCTCATCGGCAACATTTTCCAGCAGCTCTACAACACGGTCGATACGTGGGTTGTCGGCAACTATGTCAGCAACGAGGCTTTCTCGGCGGTCGGCACGGTCGGCCCTGTCATCAACATGCTCATCGGCATATTCTTAGGGCTTTCCAGCGGCGCCGGCGTCGTCATTTCACAGTATTATGGCGCAAAGCGGTATGATAAGGTGCGCGATACCGTCCACACCTCCATCGTCATGACGCTCATTTTGGCTGTGCTCTTTACGATCATCGGCATCGCTATGATCCCCTTCGTGCTCAATTTCATGAAGACCCCGGCAGAGGTCATGCCGGAGTCCTCCGCGTACCTCACCATCTACTTCGCAGGCGTCATCGGCCTTATGCTCTACAACATGGGCGCGGGCATTCTGCGTGCCGTGGGGGATTCCAAGCGCCCGTTCTATTTCCTCGTCGTCTCTGCCGTGCTCAACATCATTCTCGATCTCGTCTTCGTGCTGTCGCTCGGCATGGGCGTTAAGGGTGTTGCGTATGCGACCATCATCTCGCAGGGCGTCTCCGCCATGCTTACGATGATTACGCTGTTCCGCACGGATTCCTGCATCAAGGTCGAGCTCAAATATTTGAAGCTCGATAAAGAAATGCTCGCGAAGATTGTGCGCGTCGGCATCCCGGCCGCCATCCAAATGGCGATCACCGCGTTCTCGAACGTATTTGTACAGTCTTATGTGAACTACTTCGGCGCAGACTGCATGTCCGGCTGGACAGCGTACAGTAAGATTGACCAGCTTCTCTTCCTGCCGATGCAGTCTCTCGCACTTGCGTCTACCACATTCGTCGGCCAGAACCTCGGCATCGATCAGGTCGGCCGCGCCAAGAAGGGCGCACGCACGGCGTTCATCATGTCCGTCGTCGCAACCGTCATTCTGACAATCCCGCTGCTCATCTTCGCGCCGCAGCTCGTCTCGTTCTTCAACGGCAAAGCAGAGGTCGTCGCATACGGTTCCATGCTGCTGCGTTATTGCTCGCCGTTCTATGTGTTCTGCTGCGTCAACCAGGTCTACTCCGGCGTGCTGCGCGGTGCAGGCAATTCCCGCGCACCGATGATTATCATGTTGAGCTCGTTCGTCGTCTTCCGCCAGATTTACCTCTTTATCATGGCGAACTTCATCTCCAACACCATCATTCCCATCGCCTTAGGCTACCCTGCCGGTTGGCTCGTGTGCAGCACCCTTACACTGCTCTATTATCGCCACGCCGACCTCTCCAAGAGCCGCCTCGTCGAAGATGCAGAGAAAAAAGCAGAAGCTTCAGGAAAAAGCCGCATAAAAGCTGTATGAAATACAGTTGTACAAAATACAACAAAATTGCCCCTCGAACACCGCATGCACGTGCCGATGTTCGAGGGGCTTTTTTCATTTCCGCAAAATCGTACTACCTTTCCACCTTTTCTCCTCGACAAAACCAATTTTTTTCAAAAATCCATCTTTAGATGGATTACATTTCGCGCGAAATATGATATATTGTGATTATAAACCATAAAAGGGGAGTAGAGCACATGAATGAAGTCGTCATCAAGCCATCGCTGCGCGAGCAATTCTTACAGGGTTGGACTCAGTGCCGCGTTATTTTCTTCAGCGCGCCGTGCGGCTTCGGCAAGTCTACAGCCGCCACCGCCTTGCTCAGCAATCACAAAACCTGCGTGTTTTCGGCAGAAGACCCGGAATTCCTGCGCGAGCCCGTGCCGAAAAATGTAGATGCGATTGTGATCGATTCCCTGCCCGCGCTCAAAGACCCGGAAGACCAGCAAACGCTCTGCACATGGATCCGCGAAAATCCGGAGCTGCACTTCGTCATTTTAAGCCGCGGCGTGCTGCCCGGCTGGCTCATGCCGTTCCGCTTTACGGGGCTTTTGCAGCTCATCGAGGCCAGAGATCTGCTGTTTGACCGCGATACCGTGCGTGTTTTTCTGGAAAAGAATGGCTGCACACCAACGGAAGCAGAGATCAACGTCATCATCCACGATTCTCTCGGCTACCCGCTGGCCCTAACGGCGCTTTCGCGCCTGATGCAAAACGGTCAGCCCTATACGCCGGAGATCGTCGGCATTGTGCAGCAGGAAATCTATCACTATTTTGAGGATAACATCTTCAACCGCTTTTCAATGCCGCTGCGCAGTATGCTGCTCGACATCGCCCCGTTCGATACATTCGATGCCGAGCTTGCCCAGATGATTTCCGGCGACAGCCACATCAACGAGCTTATTTCCATCGTTCGGCACGATACTACCATGCTTTTGAATGCCGATGCACAGAAATACCGCTTCTGGAGCTTTTTCCAACAGTTCCTCATGTGGGAACTCCGCCAAGTCTATACGCCGCAGGAGCAGGCCGCAGTGTACAGCCGCGCCGGGCTTTACTATGAGCTGCACGAAGATTACGAGCATGCGCTCGAGTGCTATTCGCGCTGCAAAGACCACCGCCGCGTCTCGGAAATGCTCATCCGCAACGCAGAGCAGCACCCCGGTGTGGGACATTACTATGAGATGGAAAAGTATTACTATGCCATCCCGAAAGAGGAGATTCTCCGCTCGCCATCGCTCATGTGCGGCATGAGCATGCTCACGTCCCTCTGCATGGATTACGAAGCCTCCGAAATGTGGTATGCCGCCCCGCTCAAAAAGACCGACACCGCCTACAAAGAGGTGCGCGGCAAGCTTGCATATCTCGATATCTCCCTCCCGCAGCGCAGCAGCAAAGGCATCGCAGAGAACATCGGCAACTATTTCAAAATTCTAACGGATAAAAGCTTGCAAACACCCACGTTTTCTGTCACCAGCATGCTGCCAAGTCTTATGAACGGCGGCAAAGATTTCTGTTCGTGGTCCAAGCACGATGAACTGCTCTACAAAACCATCCGCAAGCCGATGGAGGCTATTCTCGGCAAAGACGGCATCGGTTTTGCCGATTGCGCCCTTTGTGAAAGCAAATTTGAAAAAGGGGAGGATAACCTTCCGTGGCTCATGACGCTTGTAGCCCAGTTGCCTGAGATCGAGCGTCACGGTACGCCGGATATGACGTTCGCCATCATCGGTCTCATGGCGCGCGCCCAAACGAAGCAGGGCAACGCCATCATGGCGCTTTCTTCTTTAGACAGTCTGCGAACAGAGTTTGAGGAGGACAACAAGCGTTTCCTGCCGAATATTGACGCCATGCGCTGCCGTATATGGCTGCGCACCGGTGAAATGGAAAAGGCAGAGCAGTGGTACCGTACATCTGCCCCCCAGATCACGCCGCGCATCCGTACCATGTGGCGCTACCAGTATATAACGCGTGCCATGGTTGAGATCGCGCTCGGAGAAGAAAATGCGGCGCTGCTCACATTGGCCTCACTCATCCCGTTCTGTGAGCGCTGCGGCCGTGTGATGGACCGCATGTATATCCGCATCCTAACGGCTGTTTGCTACCAGCGGCAAAATAACGCCCGGTGGCAGGAGGAGTGGATGCAGGCGCTTGATGCCGCCCATGAGTACCGATTCGTTATGCCCATTGCGCAGTTTGGCGCCGCCGTAATGCCCATGCTGACGTTTACCGGCTACAAAAAGGACGAGTCCTTCTTTTCACTCCTTTTACAGGAAACGCGCCGTCAGGCTGTTTTGTACCCGAATTTCTTGCGTCCCATGCCGCGGCTCTCAGAACCGCTTTCGCCCGCAGAAACGCAGGTGCTCCGGCTCCTGTGCGGCAACCGCAGCAACCAGGAGATCGCCGACATCCTCGGTGTCAAGGTCGCCACCGTCAAAACGCATGTCATCCACATCCTCCAAAAGCTCGGCGTCAAACGCCGCGGCGACGCCAAAGAAATCGCCCAAAAACTCCATATCATCGAGTTTTGACGAAAACCCTTGACACCTACCTGAAAAACAGTATACTAAAAGCATACAGACCATAGAAAGGGGAGAGCCCATGTCCCCAATATCACTTTCATCCGTAACCCTCATACAACTGATTGCGGGGTGACCCCATGACTTTCAAAAAGCATTTCAAAGTTCTCCTGCCGCTCCTGATCTTAGTCGCGCAAGCCGTAAGCGGCGTTTTCGGCATATTCTTGCTTTTTGAGTGTCTTTATTCATTCGACGAATATAATTTTATAAGCTTTGCACTGCTTGTCTTGATTTTCACGGCGACTACTTGCGTAACTCCGCTCATCAATCGCGCGATTGAAAAAGGCGGTTACATACAAAAAATCTGGAATACAGCAGAAGTATTGGTCGTACAGAGCGTCTGCTCGGCTTTCTTTGTGTGGCAGCACTGCAAAGTGTATTTCAGACCGCTGGATGCCAGTTGGCTCGGCGATGCGTTGGTCACACTGATTCCCATGATTATCGGTCTCTCCAACGTCCTAGCCATGCTCATTCAAATCGCCATCTACGCCATCCTGCACCACCGCAAAACCCGCCGCGCCGCGCTTACTCAACCGCAGCCGACACCGCCCATCGAACCGTAAAAACCAAAAACTCCCGACTGCCGCAAATGATGAACCGCAGCAGTCGGGAGTTCCTTTTATTTAAATATTCAATTTCAGCTTACTTCTCCAAAAATCCCTTCAGCGCCGCATAGTCCACATTCTCCGGCTTCACTTCGTCAAAGAACTTCAGCAGCTTTTCGGCCAGCACGCGTACGCCGCCGACGGAATTGCTTTCGATATTCAGCGGTAGAATGGGGTCGTGTACGCTCATGCGCAGCAGGAACCAGCCGTCGCCGTCGTTTTCCGGGAACGAAATGCGGATGCCTTCGCGGTTGTCCGGCGCAATGTTCCAGTTGTGCGCTTTCGCGTAGCTTTCAAGCGCCGCAATGGTGCTCTCACCATAGGAGCGGAAATCCTCCGCTGTAATGGGGAAGCGCAACTCTTTTTCTTCCTTGGCTTCCTTCAGATCGGCGATGAGACTATCGAGCGATTTGCCCTCGCGGCGCAGCTGTGCCGCCTTAATGATGATCTTCGTCACCAGATAGGCACCGTCGTCAAGGAAGTAGTTCTCGCGCAGCGCCGCATGGCCGCTCGTCTCAATTGCCAGCGGGCAGTTCACGCCCTCGTTATTCAGGCGCACCGCTTCGTTGATGACATTCTTATAACCGCGCTTAAAGCGGTGATGCTTGCCGCCGAGTGTCTGCTCAATGTAGGTCTTGAGTCCGTCGGACGTAATGGAGTCCGTCACAATAGTGCCGCCCGGGTTGCTCTCCAGCGCAATGGCGGAAGCAATCGCCACAAGACGGTTGCGGTTGATCTCTTCGCCGCGGCTGTCCACAGCGCCGCCGCGGTCAACGTCCGTGTCAAAAATTACGCCAAGGTCCGCACCGGCCTTCACGGTCGCCGCGCAAACGCTCGCCATGGCCTCCTCGTTCTCCGGGTTCGGAATGTGGTTCGGGAAGCGGCCGTCCGGCTCCAAAAACTGGCTGCCTGTAATGTCCGCACCAAGCGGCTTCAGCACGTCGTTCGCGTAAAAACCGCCCGCGCCGTTGCCGGCGTCCACAACGATTTTAAAGCCCGCAAGCGGGTGCGCATAATCTTCCGCATTCACGCCCTTGCGGATCATCTCGCGCAGATTATCTGCATATTTCGACATATAGTCCACCGGCACCAGCGTGCCGTTGTCGGTCTCCTTCGGCGCAGCGCCGTTCTGTGCATATTCCAAAATCTCGGAAATATCCGGGCTGTCAAGGCCGCCCGCAGGCGTGAAGAACTTCAGTCCGTTGCGGAAGAACGGGTGGTGGCTCGCCGTAATCTGCACCGAGCAGTCGCACGGCAGCTCCAAAACCGCCATGAACATCGACGGGGTAGAGGCAAGGCCGCAGTCGTAAACCGAAGCACCGTACGTCGTAAACGCGCGGAACAGCGCCGCCGCAATACGGTCTGCGGAAATGCGGGAGTCATGGCCGACGGCAATTTTCAGCCCCTCGGCGCACTTATCCAAGTGCTTTTCGCACCAAACGAGAAAACCGGCCGCAATGCGCTCCACGACCTCATCGGTCAGGTTAATCGGCGCGCCGCCGCCTTCACTTGCAACACCGCGAATGTCAGTGCCGCTTTTCAAAGTTTTATAGGCAAACATGGAAAAGACCTCCTGTTTCATTTTGCATTTTATCCAAGCTTATTATAATACAACTCCCGTAAAATGAAAAGAGCTTTTTGATTTTTGACAAATACGTTTTAGTATGGCTAAAAGCCGCTTACAAACTGCAAGTTGTAAACTTGAAAATTGCAAATTTCGTGTAAAATCAAAAATTTTTTCAAAAAAGTGTTGACAAAATGAAATTTTGGTGGTATAAACTTATCATAATAATTCAAGGGCACAGATGAAGAGAAGTACCCGGCAGACCGCTTTGCACAGTGAGCGGGGGAGAGTGTGAACCCCGCGTAAGCACACCGGCGAATAACACTTCGGAGCCTCAAGCCGAAAAGATGCGCATATCTCAGTAGGTGCGACGTGTGGCGGCGCGTTAAGCCGTGCCTGTCTTGTTAGAGACAGTAAAGGTGATCTTCTTTATAAGATAATTTAGGTGGCACCGCGGATACAACAGCTATTCGTCCTAAGAAATTGGGACAAACGGCTGTTTTTTTATTTGCGTTTGGACTGAAATTATTTTATTTGGAGGGAACCGATATGTGTTCGATTATGGGTTACACAGCAAAAGACATTCGTTTGGAAGATTTACGAAAGGGCTTTGATAAAACCGTTTCCCGCGGGCCGGATATGTCCCGCACACTGGAAACGCCCGCAGGCTGGCTCTTTTTCCACCGCCTCGCCATCATGGGCCTCACAGAAGAAGGCATGCAGCCGTTTGAGCTGGACGGTTCCACCGTCGTCTGCAACGGCGAGCTCTATGGCTTCCGTTCCGTTAAAGAGGAGCTCCGGAGAAAAGGCTACACCTTCAAAAGTGATTCTGACTGCGAAATTTTACTTCCTCTCTACAAAGAAGAGGGCACCGAGATGTTCAAAAGGCTTGACGCCGAGTTCGCCCTGATTATTTACGATGCCGAGACCGATAGCTTCATCGCTGCGCGTGACCCCATCGGCATCCGCCCGCTCTACTACGGGTACAGCGAAAGCGGCCACATTGTGTTTGCCAGCGAGCCGAAAAACCTCGTCGGCCTGTGCCATCGCGTTATGCCGTTCCCGCCGGGCCACTACTATAAGGACGGCAAATTCACCTGCTACTGCGACATCGCCGAAGTCGAAGAAGTTTGCCACGATGACCTCGAGACTGTCTGTAAAAACATCCATGATAAGCTCGTTGCCGGCATCGAAAAGCGGCTCGATGCCGATGCCCCGCTCGGCTTTCTTCTCAGCGGTGGGCTTGATAGCTCCCTCGTCTGCTCCGTCGCAGCAAAGCTTTTAAAGAAGCCCATTCGCACGTTCGCCATCGGCATGAGTGAAGATGCCATCGATTTAAAATACGCCCGCGAAGTTGCCGATTACATTCACAGCGACCACACCGAGGTCATCATCACAAAGGACGATGTTATCGAAAATCTCGAAACCGTCATTGCGTTGCTTGGCACGTATGACATCACCACCATCCGCGCCAGCATGGGCATGTACCTGCTGTGCAAGGCCATCCACGAGCAGACCGATGTGCGCGTGCTGCTGACCGGCGAGATCTCGGACGAACTGTTCGGCTACAAATACACCGACTACGCCCCCACCGCCGATGCTTTCCAGCAGGAGAGCCAGAAGCGCATCCGGGAGCTGTACATGTACGACGTGCTCCGCGCCGACCGCTGCATCTCCGCCAACTCGCTCGAAGCCCGCGTTCCGTTCGGCGACCTCGATTTCGTCAAATACGTCATGTCCGTCGATCCCGAGATGAAGCTCAACAAGTACAAAAAAGGCAAATACCTCCTGCGCCACGCGTTCGAGGGCGATTACCTCCCGCTGCCGATTTTATACCGCGAAAAAGCCGCGTTCTCCGATGCCGTCGGTCACTCTATGGTCGATTACCTCAAGGCCTACGCCGAAACAAAGTATACCGATGACGAAATGAAGCTCCGCGCCGCAAAATATCCGTTCGCAACGCCGTTTACGAAAGAATCCCTGCTCTACCGTGAAATTTTTGAAAAATACTATTCCGGTCAGGCGGAAATGGTCAAGGACTTCTGGATGCCGAACAAAGCGTGGGAGGGCTGCGACGTCAACGATCCCAGCGCCCGCGTGCTCGCGAACTACGGTGCCTCCGGCGAATGATTGGAAAGATTCATAAACTTTCTCAAAGTTTAACAAATTCACTGAAAATTTAACCTGAATGCAACACACCTTTTTTCCGTTTAGCCCTTGTGTATTTTCTGCTGTTGTGATAGAATAAAGCCATCATAGGATATTATGGTTTTCCACATAGAACCCTATCGACAAACCATAATGAGACTAAATCTCATATCAAAGGAGAGATGACTGATGTCCAAGATGATCGAACTTCACGACATCGATGTTCCGGGCTTCCTGTCTGTACTGGATAGCTGCGAGGGCAATGTGTATCTGATGACGCGCGACGGTGATAAGCTGAACCTGAAAAGCAAGCTGTGTCAGCTCATCGGTCTTACGTCTCTGATTGAAGGCGGAAAGATCGCAGAAGCCTTTGTGGTCTGCGATAATGAAGCGGATGAATCCAAGCTGTTCCGCTTTAACCTTTACAAGGACGAAACGCAAGGTAAGTAAAGAATAGGATTTGCAAAGTAAGCTGCTGCAAGTAAAAACTGCGGCAGCTTTTTTGTATCATGTAAAACAAATTATGTAAACAAAAAGGAGAGACTCATGCCACAAAAAAGAACCGGCGCAGTCCGTCGTCGCCAACCCCGGAACAAAAAAACGCTTTCCGCCGTCATCAGCGCCGTCCTTGTGCTCGCGGCGGTGCTTGTCTATTATTTCCCGGAGCTTGAAACGTACCTTACCGGTGCACCGAACACAGACTCAAGCGCCCCCGCACAGCCCACTCAAAGCACCGCCGCCGCCGACTGTGCCGTCTACTTTTTAGATGTCGGGCAGGGGGATAGCATTTTAATTCAAATCGGCACCGATTACAACATGCTCATTGATGCCGGCACCCGCGAAGCGGGAGAGACCATCGAAAGCGACCTTCAGGCGCTCGGCGTCACATCGCTCGATGCCGTTGTCGCCACGCACCCGCACGCAGACCACATCGGCTCCATGAAGCAGATTATCGAGGATTACACCATCGGCACGTTCTACATGCCCCTTTTGCCCGACGACCAAACGCCCACCACCGCTACATACGAAAATATGCTCGATGCCCTGCTCGACAAAAACGTCCAAACCGAGCAGATCTCCACCGATACAAAAATCTCCGCGCCCGAAAACGCCAATTTTGCCGTCCTATCCCCGGAAAAGGACGAGATCTTCGATAACCTCAACAACTATTCCGCTGTTCTGCGCTTCACCTACGGCAATATCTCCTTTATGCTCACCGGCGACGCCGAAACCGAGGTTGAAGAGAATATCTTAGCACGCGAAACGGACATCACTTCAAACGTTTTAAAGTGCGGTCACCACGGCTCGTCCACATCGTCCTCCATGGATTTTCTCCACGCCGTGAACCCCGCTGTCGCCGTCATTTCCTGCGGGCAGGATAATAAATACGGTCACCCGCACCACGAAACGCTCGAAAGCCTTTCCGAACGCAACTGCAAGATCCTGCGCACCGATACAGACGGCACCGTCGCCGTTACAACGGACGGCAATACGTATTCTGTGTATACGTGGTCGGCGGAAAACGGACTTTCTCCGGCGGCGTAAGTTCGCGTAAAAAATTTTGACGAAAACACAAATCTATGCTATACTGATAAAAATAAATTCCGACCCATGACGGAAATAAAGGATGGTTTTTATGCTGACAGAAAGCAAAAAGGCGTTTATCGAGTTCATGATGTCCGCAGACGTGCTGCGTTTCGGCTCCTTCGTCACGAAGAGCGGCCGCAATACGCCGTACTTCGTCAATACCGGCAACTATAAGACCGGCGAGCAGATCGCAAAGCTCGGCAAGTTCTACGCATCGCTCATCAAGGAGACCGTCGGCGAAGATTTCTCCGCCATGTTCGGCCCGGCGTACAAGGGTATTCCGCTTGCCACAGCCGCCGCCGCGTCCCTCTATAACGAGTATGGCATCTCGAAGCCCTACTTCTTCAACCGCAAGGAAGAGAAAGACCACGGCGAAGGCGGCAGCCTCGTCGGCTACAAGCCGAAGGACGGCGATAGAATTATTATCATCGAAGACGTCATCACCGCCGGCACCGCCGTGCGCGAGACCATGCCGATCCTCTATGGCTGCGGCAATGTGAAAGTCAACGATATGTTCATCTCCGTCAACCGCTGCGAGGTAGGCAAGGTTCCCGGCAAAACCGCCATCATGGAGGTCAACGAGGAGTTCGGCATCAAGGTCCACGCTATCGTCACCGTCGAGGACATCCACGAGTACTTAAAGCAGTCCGAAAAATACAACAATATCCTCCCCGCCATGGAAGACTACATGGCAAAATACTGCATCCTGTAAAATTAACAAGCGCATAAGAATACCCCGGCAAGCCATCCAAACCGCCTGCCGGGGTATTTTCATATTATCTCAACTAAATTAAGCTCTTTTACCGTCTCGCACCCTGCTTGGCTGCTCAGTGCGGCGGCGCGTTCTGCGGGCGGCATGGCGGTCTTTGTGCGCCGCCTCACGCCGCTTTCTGCGGTGATTCTGGAAGAACCTGCTTTGCAGCAAACGCCGCGTGTGGCGCTCTGCAAAATGCTCCATAAAATGGTTCGTCTGCACCATAAAGACGACCGACACAATGAGCAGCGGGATCAAAATAAACAGCATCGGGGCGGTCAGCGGCACCATGGAAACCAGGTCCATGCAGCCGATGTATCCCACAAAGAACGCCGCCACCATCGTGCCGAACAGCGCCCCGCGCAGCGCGTTGAACGGCAGGCAAAGCTTGAACATCAGCATAAACCCAACGGCAAACGCCACAATGACCGAAAGTGTCGAGACCTGCGGGTTCGTCAAATTCAGCGGCTCCTTAAACAGCGTCAAAAACAAAACGCCAAGAATCATCGTCAGGGCAGAGGGGAACGATTTCTTCAAAACGTTCGCTAAAAAGCTGCCGCTTATGCGCTCGTTGTTCGGCTCCAGCGCTAGAATAAACGACGGAATACCGATCGTAATCGAACTGATAAACGTCAGCTGAATCGGCTCAAACGGGTAGGAAGCAGAAAGAAAAATGAACAGCACACCCAGCACCGTCGAATAGATCGTCTTCTGCAAAAACAGCGATGCAGAGCGTTGCAAATTGTTGATGGAGCGCCTGCCTTCCTTCACCACCTGCGGCATGGAAGCAAAGTTGGAGTCGAGCAAAACGAGGTTCGAGACCGTGCGCGCCGCGTCGCTGCCGGAAGCCATCGCAATGCTGCAATCGGCCTCTTTCAGCGCCAGAACGTCGTTCACACCGTCGCCCGTCATCGCCACCGTGTGGCCGTGGCCTTTTAACGCCTGCACAAATTTCAGTTTCTGCTGCGGCGTCACGCGGCCAAACACACTGTATTGCTCAATTGCCCCCGCAATCTCCTCGTCGGTGTGCAGCGTCGTCGCATCGCAGTAGTTTTCCGCGTGGGGCAGACCGGCCTTCTGTGCAATGTTAGAGACCGTCACGGCGTTGTCGCCGGAGATGACCTTCAGCGTCACGCCCTGCTCTGCAAAATAGCGCAGCGTTTGCGGTGCTTCCGTGCGGATCTTATCACTGATTAAAATGAAGCCCACCGGCTTAATGTCGTCCGGCAGCACCTTGTTTTCAAGGAAAGGCTTTGCGGAGTGGGCCAGCAGCAAAACGCGTTCGCCGCGCGCCGCATATTCCTCCGTGTGTTCACGCAGCGCACCGAAGCGTTCGCCCAAAATGAATTCGCCCGCACCCATCACATACGTGCCGCGCTCGCCGAAATACGCGCCGCTCCACTTTCTCACAGAGGAGAACGGCACCGTCGCCGCAGCTTTCCAGTCCGATCCGCCGGGAAAGTATGCTTTCACCGCGTTGTACGTTGGGTTGTCGTCCGTCAAAACCTGCACAAGCGCCTTCAGCGGAGCCGTCATGTCCTCTTCGGTGTAGCCCGTCAGCGGGTGCAGCTCGTCCACCTGCATCGTGCCTTCGGTGATTGTACCTGTTTTGTCTAAGCATAGCACATCTACGCGTGCCAGCGATTCGGTGCAGTATAGGTCCTGCACCAACGTCTTGTAGCGTGAAAGCCGCAGTACGCTTACGGCAAACACCACGCTTGTCAGCAAAATGAGCCCCTCCGGGATCATGCCGAGGATCGCGGCGACCGTGCTCACAACGGCTTCACGGATCGTGTCATGCAGCAAAAAAAACTGCTTGCAGAAAAGCAAAATGCCAATCGGTACCAGCGTAAAGCCGAGCGTCTTTACAATGAAATCGAGGGAATGGAGAATTTCGGAGTTCGTGCGCTTCACATACTTCGCGCCGTTTGCGATGCGGTTTGCGTAGTTTTCGCGGCCTACGTGCTCCACTTCGGCGTAACAGCTGCCGGAAACGATGAAGCTGCCGGAAAGCAGTTCGTCACCTGCGCGCTTCAAGACCGGATCGCTTTCGCCTGTGATGAGCGATTCATTCACTTCCGCTTCGCCCTCCAAAACGATGGCGTCGGCGCAGATCTGCTGCCCGGTCGAAAGGTGCAGCACATCGTTCATCACAATCCCGCTCACGGGTATCGTCTGCAGCTTTCCGTCGCGCAGCACAGAAGCCTTCGGTGCGGAAATAAGGGAGAGCTTGTCAATCGTCCGTTTCGCTCTTATGCCCTGAAAAGAACCGATAATAATATTAGAAAAGATAACGCCCAAAAATAAAAGGTTCTTAAACGAGCCCACCAGCAAAACGAACAGCGCCAGTACAAAGTTCAAAATGTTAAAAAATGTGAATGTGTTTTCTAAAATGATCTGCTTTTCGGTTTTGGTCTTAATGCCCTCATCGGCGTTTGAAAGCCCGTCGCGCACGCGCTGCGCTACCTGCTCCGAAGAAAGCCCCTGTCTACGGTCTAAGCTATCCATCCCGTTACGATCTCCTTTTTCTTATCTAAATATAAGAATACACGATACACCACCCGAATGCAAGGATATAAAACGTAAATTTCTCTTACGATTTTGTGAATTCTTTCCTTTTGCTTGTAGAATATCCGCAAAAAACAAATTAACATTTTATGGAAAAAGTCAATTCAATTTTCAAGTCTATCCTGAAATCTATCCGAATTTTTGACACTTTTCACGATAGAGAGATAAAAACCCGTCAAAATCTGCCGTAAACAGCAAAACTCTCATTGTAAAACCCGCAGATAAAAGCCTTTGCGGCCGATTTGACTTTGCAGGAATTTATGATTATACTTAATTATCGTACATAGAAAACAAGAAAATGATATGCAAAAAGCATAGGTTTATTCATAAAGGAGAGATCATTCATGGCAGAAAAGACAGAAAAGAAATACGTTATCACAAACCATAGAAGCGGTAAGGTTCTCGCTTCCTGCGGCGGCTCTGCCGTGCAGATGACCGCAAACGGCGGCGAAACGCAGGTCTGGTGCGCCGTCCCGGCAGAGGGCACGTCCGTGCAGCTCGTCCATAAGGTCAGCGGTCTCGCGCTCACCGTTCCGGGTGAGGCAGAAAACGGCACCGCACTCGTTCTCGCAGAGGCACAGGGCAATGCTTCCCAGCTCTGGAAGCTGACCACTACCGTCAAGGGCTGCCGCCGCATCACGCATGTCGCGTCCGGCAAGGTCATCGACATCAAAGATATCAGCGATGCAGACGGCGCACCGGCACAGCTTTGGGAGTTCGTGAAGGGCGATAACCAGAACTGGGTGCTCACCGAGGTCGAAAAGGAAAAGAAAGCCCCGGCAAAGTGCGCCGCAAAAACCGCAAAGCCGGCTGCAAAAGAGAAAGCTAAGGCAGAGGTGAAAGCGGAAGCAAAGCCGGAGGTCAAGGCAGAAGTTAAAGCCGAAGCCAAGCCCGTCGCCAAAACCACAAAGGCAGCCGCAAAAACCACCAAAACCGCAAAGAAAACGAAGTAAGTTCGTTTAGCTGAGAGCCGCACCCAAACCGGGCAGCGGCTTTCTTTTTTACCCGACATTATTCTAAAAAGCGTGATAATACCCAAATTTTCACAAAATCGCCTTGCGCCGCCCGTCAACAGCTGATATACTAAAGACAGTATGGTTTATCCTGCAATTTTGCGGCCAAAGGAGTTGTCTTTATGATACATGAAAAAATCGAACTGCACGTGCCGGGCTCTGCGGATTACGCAGCCATGTATACGTATTTTCTGGATCTTTCAAAAGAGGTTCCCATCGAAAAGCGTCCCACCGTCATCGTCTGCCCGGGCGGCGCGTACGCCTTTACGTCCGACCGTGAAGCCGAGCCCATCGCCATGCGCTTCAATGCCATCGGCATGAACGCCGTTGTCGTGCGCTATTCCGTTGCCCCGGCGCGCTTTCCGACTGCCCTTCTGGAAGTTGCCACCGCCGTGAAATACGTCCGCGAAGAAGGCGTAAAGTACGGCTGTGACCCCGAAAAGGTTTTCACCATCGGTTTTTCCGCCGGCGGCCATTTAGCCGCAAGCTACGGCAATTTCTGGAGCCGCCCGTTCGTTGCGGAGGCTATGAACTGCCCGTCCGAGCTTCTGCGCCCGAACGGCCAGATCCTCTCCTATCCGGTCATCACGTCCGGCCCGTTCGCCCACCACGATTCCATCAAGAACCTTCTCGGCGAGCAGTACGAACTCGAAAAAGCGAATCAGTCGCTCGAAAACTTCGTCACGAAAGATACTCCGCCCACGTTCGTCTGGCACACCCAGCCGGATGACTGCGTCCCGGTCGAAAACGCCCTGATGCTCGTCAGCGCCTTGCAGAAAAACGGCATCAAAACGGAGTTCCACATGTTCCCGGAGGGCGGCCACGGCCTGTCGCTTTGCAACGAAGTCACCTCGAACAGCGATGCCCAGCTCCTGCCGCACGTCGGCAAGTGGTTCGACCTCGCAGCGGAGTTTTTGCAGAGCCTTTAAGTAAAGCGTGGTCAAAAGCTTTTGATCGACCTTTTCTAAAAGGCTTCGCCTTTTCAGGGGACCCCTTGATAGGGTCCCCTGCACCGAAACAGTCCACTGGACTGTTTCGGCTACCCTCCTGATCTTGGAGCAGGCAAAAGGATTTCGCTTTCTGCGGAAAGCGACTTAGGGCGCTGCCCCAAGACCCCGCCGCCTTTGAAAAGGCGGGCGAAACATTTACGTTCCGCTTACCGATACCTCATTTATAAAATACCGAAAGGAATCATCCCATGAAAGCCATTGATTTGGAAGTCAAGCGCATCTGCGAGGAAAAGCTCGCAAATGACGCGAAGCTCTCGGAGCTCTTTAAAAATTGCTACCCCAACACCATGGATACCACCGTCAAAATCATCGGCGAAAAAGATACCTTCGTCATCACCGGCGATATCCCCGCCATGTGGCTGCGTGATTCCACCGCGCAGGTTCGCCACTATCTGCCCGTCGCAAAGCACGACGCAGAGGTTGCCGATTGCATTGAGGGCCTCGTGAACCGCCAGTTCAAGTGCATTGATATCGACCCCTACGCAAACGCGTTCAATCAGGAAGCGAACGGCATGTGCTGGCCGAAGTACGCTGCGGAAACGCTCGGTCAGACCGCCGGCGGCGAGTCCGACGATACCGATTTCGAGACCCCGTGGGTCTGGGAGCGCAAGTATGAGATTGATTCGCTCTGCTACCCGGTGCAGCTCGCGTACCTTCTCTGGAAAGAGACCGGCCGCACGGGCCAGTTCAACGACCAGTACAAAAAGAGCACCCTGCGCATCCTCGACCTTTTCACTGTCGAGCAGGATCACAGCAAGTCCCCGTACTATTTCCGCCGCACCAACTGCCCGCCCACCGATACCCTTACGCACGACGGCCACGGCGCGCCGGTCGCCGTCACGGGCATGACCTGGTCCGGCTTCCGTCCCAGCGACGACGCCTGCGTCTACGGCTATCTCATCCCGTCCAACATGTTCGCCGTCGTAACGCTCGGCTACACCGCGGAGATCATGCGTGAGATCTATAAGGACGGGGAAGTCGCCGCCCGTGCCGAAAAGCTCGCGTCCGAGATCCGCGCCGGCATCGAAAAATACGGCGTCGTCGAGCACCCGAAGTTCGGCAAAATGTACGCCTATGAGACCGACGGCCTTGGCAACTACGTCTTCATGGATGACGCCAACGTCCCGAGCCTTATGTCCATCCCGTACCTCGGCTACTGCAGCGCCGACGACGAAATTTATAAAAACACCCGTGCCTTTGTTTTGAGCAAAGAAAACCCGTATTATTACGAGGGCACCGCGGCCAAGGGTGTCGGCAGCCCGCACACCCCGCCGGAGTACATCTGGCACATCGCGCTTTCCATGCAGGGGCTCACAAGCCGTGACCCGGAGGAATGCAAAGCGCTTCTCCATATGTTAAAAACGACCGATGACGGCAAGGGCTTCATGCACGAGGGTTTCCATAAGGACGACCCCTCTAAGTTCACGCGCCCGTGGTTCGCATGGTCAAACTCCCTGTTCAGCGAATTTGTCTTAAAGTGCATTGATGAAAATATTCTGTAATTAAGGAGCTGTTTTTCATGGCAGATTTTTACGCACTCGGTGAACTTCTGATCGATTTTACCCCCGCAGGCAAAACGCCGGCCGGCATCCCGATTTTTGAGCAGAACCCTGGCGGCGCACCGGCAAACGTCGCCGTGCAGGCGGCGCGCCTCGGTGTATCCGCAGGCTTCATCGGCAAGGTGGGGCAGGACATGTTCGGCACGTTCCTGCGTGATACGCTCGTTAAGCAAAATGTTGATGTCGAAAACCTCTATTTCTCAAACGATACCGCAACGTCGCTCGCGTTCGTGCAGCTGTCCGAATCTGGTGATCGCGATTTCAGCTTTTACCGCAACCCCGGCGCTGATACGCAAATCACGTTCGATGAGGTCAATAAGGATGCACTCGCAAACGCCAAGGTGCTGTGCTTCGGCTCGCTTCTGCTCACCGCAGAGCCGGGCCGCACGGCTGTGCCGCAGATTGTTTCCTACGCCCGCGAGCACGGTGCTATCACCGCCTACGACCCGAACTGGCGCGCACCGCTGTGGCCAAATGCCGAAGCCGGCATCCACGCCATGAAGAGTCTGCTGCCGCTTGCCGATGTCGTCAAAGCGTCCGATGAGGAGCTCGAAATGCTCACCGGCTGCACCGAGATCGAAGCGGGCGCAAAGGAGTTCTTTAAGCTCGGCGTGCAGGCGGCGGTCATCACGCGCGGCGCAAAGGGCTGCGTTGTCTGCACCCCGAAAACAACCTTAACGCTCAACACCTACGATACAAAAGTCGTCGATACCACCGGCTCCGGCGACAGCTTCTTCGGCGCGTTCCTCACAAAGCTCATGGAGACCGGCAAGCCCGTTTCCGAGATCAACGAAGCCGAGCTGCGCGACGCGGCCGATTTCGCAAACGCCGCAGGCTCCGTCTGTGCGACGAAAAAAGGCGCGATTCCTGCGCTCGCCGACCGCGAATTGATCGAAACGTGCAGAGCGTCTATCCCGCTTTTAAAGCTGTAAGCCATTTCCCGCAAAATCCGCTTTGCACGACTGCGGCAAGGTCGTATTAGAGGGGCACATCAAGCACGGCATGCGCGACAGCATCGAACACGGCGACGCAGATAAAATCATCGAAAACTTCACAAAAGCTGTGGAACGCTTCTCCAATATGGGCTGATCCCAGCTGAAAATCAAACAAAACAGCGAAGTGCATGGGGATACCCACAGCACCTCGTTGTTTTTAGTTTCTCTCGTATTTCGTCTTTTTCAGTTTCCTTTTTCGGGCTTAGTTAAAGCTTAATAGTCAAAAACTACCGTGCGGCAGTCTTCGCAGATATTCGCCTGTATCCGCACGCGGTGGCTTGGCTTTAACGGCGTGATCTCCACAAAGCCGTCGGCGTTTTTGGCGTTTTCAAATACGCCGGGCACGGTGTTCGCAAAGTTGAACGCGCCGTCCTTGCTTGTACAAGACCCGTGATGCACGTTCAGAGATCCAGACACGCACCGTCGCTGAAACAGGCCGATATCGACATTGCGATGGGCGGTGTGGGCATGGTCGTTATAATCGTGAAGCTTGTTTTGGATATAATGAACGGCTAATCGCATCTCTTTCCGAATAAAACCACAACGATAGCTTGCAGAAAATACAGACTACTTTTGTTTATATGCGCCTAAAATTAAACAACATATCTTGATTTTGTGGTGAAAACACGCTATACTGGAAGCGATATAAAGAAAAGAGGGCGTGGAAAATGAAACGGAAATTGGAGAGCATGGAAGACCTTTTGCAGGCGGTGGAATACTACGGTTTTCTGCCGTTTTTTCCGAATGACATTCCGGGCTTTTCGGTGGAGGAGATGTGCGCGCCGGCGTATTGGTTCGCTGACGACCGCGACGGACCTTGGGAGTGGAAAGGCCCGGCGGCGCAGACGAAGCGCTGCGCGTACGGCAAGCTTTTCCGGAAAAAAGCGGGGTTTGTCAGCCGGGAATGGCTGCCGGAGCTTGTAAATTTCCGCCGTGACGGCTATGATTTTGACGCGCGCTGCGATGACGGACTGGTGTTCCACAAGGACGAGGAGCTGTATAACACAGTCCATGCGGAGGGCGAAATTCTTTCAAAATTCCTCAAAAAGAAGCTCGATTACCGCAAAGGCGGCAACACGGGCTTTGAAACGTGCATCACGCGGCTGCAAATGCAGACGTATTTGTGCGTTTCGGATTTTATCCGCCTGAAGGATAAAAACGGCAGGCCCTACGGCTGGGCGGTGGCGCAGTACACGACGCCGGAGCATTTATTCGGGTACGATTATGTGACGTCTGCATATAAGAGCGAACCGAAGGTCTCCGAAGAAAAAATGATTGCACACCTTAAAAACCTGCTTCCGGCGACGGAAGTGCAGATACAAAAATTACTAAAGTAGTTGGGAGGAAAGCGTATGCTTCAACAAGTTATGACAGAGCCGGGCAAGATCATTTTCCGGGAAATTCCCGTGCCGGAAATCGGGGACGGGCAGGTGCTGGTGAAAATTATGGACATCGGCGTTTGCGGCTCGGACATCCACGTGTACCACGGCAAGCATCCGTTCACGAAATATCCCGTGACACAGGGGCATGAGGTCTCGGGCGAAATTGTAAATTGCGGTGCGAATGTCGAAGGGCTTACCGTCGGGCAGAAAGTGACGATTGAGCCGCAGGTGTACTGCGGCAAGTGCTATCCGTGCCGGCACGGCAAGTACAACCTGTGCGAGGAGCTGAAAGTCATGGGCTTCCAGACGACGGGCACGGCTTCCGAATTTTTTGCGGTGGACGCAAAGAAAGTGACACCAATCCCTAAAAGCATGAGCTTTGAAGAGGGCGCGATGCTGGAGCCGCTTGCGGTGGCGGTGCACGCCGTGCGGCAGATGGGCGACGTGACCGGCATGAACATTGCGGTGCTCGGTGCGGGGACGATCGGCAACCTTGTGGCGCAGGCGGCAAAAGGCCTTGGCGCGGCGAAGGTGATGATTACAGACGTGAGCGACTACCGTTTGGAGAAAGCCAAGGAATGCGGCGTGGACGTTTGCGTGAACACGAAGGAGAAGAACTTCGGCGAGGCGCTCGTTGAAGCGTTTGGCCCGGACAAGGCGGACGTCATTTATGACTGCGCGGGCAACAACGTGACGATGGGGCAGGCCATTCAGTATGCGCGCAAGGGTAGCGTGATTGTGCTTGTGGCAGTGTTTGCCGACATGGCGACTGTTGATCTGGCCGTGGCGAACGACCACGAGCTTGACATTAAGAGCACGATGATGTACCGCCACGAGGACTACGTGGGCGCGATAGAGCTGGTGGAAGCGGGCAAAGTGCAGTTAAAGCCGCTTATCTCGAAAATTTTCCCGTTTGCGCAGTACCTTGACGCGTATAAATACATTGACGCGAACCGCGAGACGACGATGAAAGTCATCATTGCCGTGCAGGAAAAATAAACGGAAAAAGATCGGGAAACACGCGCTGTGCTTCCCGGTCGATTTTATGTCGTGGTTTTTACTCAGCCTTCAAACCGCTTTGCGGCATCTTCGAGCTCTTCGATGATGTGGATGTGCTGCGGGCAGTGCGCTTCGCAGGAACCGCAATGGAGACATTCGCTTGCCTTGCCGCCTTCGCGTGTTGCGGATTCGTAGCCGCTGCGATCGACATTACTCTCGGAGCCGAACTGCTTCTGGTGATTTACGGCGCGGAAAATGTCCGGGATGTGGATCTGCATGGGACAGTCGTCTACGCAGTACCGGCAGCCGGTACATGGAATGGTGGGGATGGCGTTGAGTTTTTCGACGACGGTTTTCAGCACCTCGTGCTCCTTGTCACTGAGCGGCTCAAAGTGCTCCATGTAGGAGACGTTATCGTCAAGCTGCGCTTTGGTGCTCATACCGGAGAGCACGGTGAGGATGTTATCGAGACCTGCGCAGAAACGGACAGCCCAAGACGGGATGGAAAGATCAGGATTCTGTGCCTTCATGATGCCCTGAATTTCGTTGTTCATGCTTGCGAGGGAACCGCCCTTGACCGGCTCCATAACGATGATGGGTTTATTGTGCTTGACGGCGACCTCGTAGCACTTTCTGGACTGCACGTTATCGTTTTCCCAGTCGATGTAGTTGAGCTGGAGTTGGACGAATTCGACTTCCGGGTGCTTGGTGAGCGCTTCGTCGAGCACTTCCGCGCTGTCGTGGAACGAGAATCCGCAGTGCTTGATTTTGCCCTGTGCTTTCATCTTGAAAAGGAAGTCCCACGCGCCGATGCGGTCGGCTTTCTCGAACTTCGCTTTGTCCATGGAGTGCAGCAGGTAGTAATCGAAATACTCGACACCTGCGCGTTCCATAGATTCATCGAAAATGCGCTGCATGTCGGCTTCCGTCTCTATGTTGTCCCAAAGGGGTAGCTTTGTAGCGAGCGTGAAGCTGTCACGCGGGTAGCGCTTCACAATGGCTTCGCGCGCTGCGACCTCACTTTTGCCGTTGATGTATACGTATGCGGTGTCAAAATACGTAAAGCCTTTTGCCATGAAAGTATCGACCATGGCTTTCGTCTGCTCCATATCGATCTCGTCGCCGATCATCGGCAGACGCATGAGACCGAAACCGAGCTTTGGGGTTGTATCGCCAAGATAACCAGTGTTCATTTTGAATTCCTCCCGAGAATAGTTGTGCCGTTTCGTACAACACATTAAAGTTTACTGTAAGTTTGATTATATCACAAAACACAGAAATTGCAAGAAGTTTTTTCGAAAATGCAAACACTTTTTACATAAAGTGTGCAAAAGATAAACAAACTTGCAGCGCTTGACGGTATTCTGCTTTTGCAGTACAATAGAAATGTTAAGTTTAAAAGGAGAGCGAGATATGAGCGGGGAGAAACAAAGACGGATTAAGCGGGCCTTGGCAGCGGTTTTCGGTGCTGCGGCTGTGCTTGTCGTTTTGTATATTCTTCGTCCGCCGTGCCTCGTCCGCAAGGTTTTCGGCGTGCTATGTCCTTCCTGCGGAACGACACGGATGATCGCAGCGCTTTTGCAATTGGACTTTGCCGGTGCGTGGGCGCTGAACCCCTTTATGCTGTTCTTTTTGCCGTTTGCGCTCCTTTGGGGCGTTTTGGAAGCGGTGCGGTATGCAAAGAGCAAACCGCCGCTGCTTTTTAAGCGCTTTTCCATTGCGCTGTGGGCGGCGTGGTTCCTTTCGGCGCTCATTTTCGGCGCGTGGCGCAACTTCGCTTAATTTTCTTGACAAAGCGACGCTTCGTGTGTAAAATCAAAGCATAGTAAAACTGTATGCTTTTAGTTCTTTTGCGGAGGGATGCAAAGCGAACGCCTTATCCACGCAACGGCGAGCCATGGCTATTTGCTGACGGTGGACATTGCGCCCGAGCACGAGATGGAAAAGGTGCTGTACGCCGTGGACGAGCTGACGGGGCTCATCGGCGCGGTGGCGCTGATGCGTCCGTCGAAAAGCACGCTCGACTTGGAGCTTAAATCCGTAAAGAAAAAATACATGGCGCTCAACTTTGCCGCGGGCTGCTCCCGTGAGGTCATTCAGCGCGGTGCAGATATGCTGGGCTGGACGCTCGACGACCTCATTTCCGACACGATCCTTGCGATGCGCACGCTGGAAAAGCCGCAGGCGGAGTGAGCGACACCGAATAAAGAAAGGCGGAATTTCATGACCGCAAATGAAATTAACGCTTTGGTCGACCGTCTGCGCGAGCAGCGTAACCTCAGCGATGCGGAATTTAAGACGATTTTGGAGACGGACGCCTATGACGCGGCGCTGCAAAAGGCCGCGGACGAGGTGCGCCGCGCGCACTACGGCACGGACGTGTACGTGCGCGGACTCATTGAGTTTACGAATTACTGCAAAAATAACTGTTACTATTGTGGCATCCGTCGGGATAACCGAAACGCGACGCGTTACCGTTTGACGAAAGAGGAGATTCTCTCCTGCTGCGCGGAGGGGTACGACCTCGGCTTTCGCACGTTCGTTTTGCAGGGCGGCGAGGACCCGTTTTACACGGATGACCTCATCTGCGAGATTGTCGCGGCCATCCATGCGCAGCACCCGGACTGCGCCATTACGCTTTCCATCGGCGAAAAGAGCCGAGAAAGCTACCAGAAGTATTTCGATGCGGGCGCAAACCGCTATCTTTTGCGTCACGAGACGGCCGATCCCGAGCATTACGGCAAGCTGCACCCGAATGAATTGAGCGCTTTACACCGGCAAGCATGTCTTTTTGATCTAAAGGACATCGGGTACCAGGTAGGTTCCGGCTTTATGGTGGGTTCGCCGTATCAGACGACGGAGAATCTTATTTCTGACCTGCGCTTTTTGCAGAAGTTGCAGCCGGACATGATCGGCATCGGGCCGTATATCACGCACGCGCAGACGCCGTTTGCAAATGAAAAGAGCGGCTCGCTCGAGCTGACACTGCGGCTTCTCTCAATATTGCGTTTGTTGTTTCCGTATGCGCTTTTGCCGTCTACGACGGCGCTTGGCACCATTCACCCGCAAGGGCGCGAGCTGGGGCTGAAGGCGGGCGGAAACGTTGTGATGCCGAACCTTTCGCCGGTGCGCGTGCGAAAGCTTTATGAGCTGTACGAGAACAAGATCTGTACAGGGGAAGAGGCCGCGCAGTGCCGCGGGTGTCTGGAGCAGCGCGTGAAGTCGGCGGGCTATGAGATCGTCACCGCGCGCGGCGATGTAAAACGATAACGAAAGGGTTTTACCGAAACTATGTGTAAAAAAGCGATCATAGCCATGAGCGGCGGCGTGGATTCCAGTGTGGCGGCGCTGCTTATGAAAGAAAAGGGCTACACCTGCATGGGCGCGACCATGAAGCTGTACCAGAATGAGGATGTCGGTCTGCGCCGCGAGCATACCTGCTGTTCGCTTGATGATGTAGAGGACGCGCGCAGTGTGGCGTATGCGCTTGACATGCCGTACTATGTGTTTAATTTTGCCGACCGCTTCAAAACGGATGTTATCGACAAGTTTGTGCACTCTTATGAAACGGGTGTGACGCCGAACCCGTGCATCGATTGCAACCGCTATTTGAAGTTTGATAAGCTGTTTCAGCGCATGGTTGAGCTGAATTATGATTATGTTGTCACGGGGCATTACGCGCAAATCGATTTTGACGAAAATACGGGGCGGTATCTCCTGAAAAAGGCCGTTGACCACAATAAAGACCAGAGCTATGTGCTGTGGTCGCTGACGCAGGAGCAGCTAAAGCACGTGCAGTTCCCGCTCGGTGGCATGGAGAAGTGTGAAGTGCGCGCACTTGCGGAGGCGCACAATTTCATCAATGCGCGTAAGCACGACAGTCAGGACATCTGCTTTGTGCAGAACGGCTCGTATGCCGATTTCATCGAGCAGTACACGGGCAAAACGTACCCGCCCGGGGATTTTGTGGACACAGATGGCAACGTGCTGGGGCAACACCGCGGCGTGATCCGCTACACGATCGGCCAGCGCAAGGGTCTGGGGCTCGCGCTGCCGGCGCCGCTGTATGTGAAATCGGTGGATATTGAAAAGAACACCGTGACGCTAAGCCCGGAAAGCGAGCTTTTCAAAAAGGAGCTCACAGCGAGCGGCATTAATTTGATTTCCGTCGCGGAAATCAAGGAGCCGATGCACATTAAGGCGAAGGTGCGCTACCGCCAGCCCGAGCAGTGGGCGACCGTGACGCAGACGGGCCCGGACAGCCTGAAGGTCGTCTTTGACGAGCCGCAGCGCGCCATCACCTGCGGGCAGTCCGTCGTGCTGTACGACGGCGACCGCGTTTTGGGCGGCGGGACGATTGATTCGGTGAAATAAAAAAGCCTGAGTAAGCGCTGTTTGGGTATTGCTTTATGGGGAGGAAAACTCAAATGAATGATGCGAAGAAGCTTTTGGCGGATATGAAAGCGCTGGGGATCAAAGAGGGTGAGACGATTTTGGTGCACGCATCGATGAAGGCGTTGGGGACAAAGGAGACGCCGGAGACGGTGCTCGACACGTTGCAGGCGGCGCTTGGCGACGACGGCACGCTTTTGCTGCCTGCGCTGACGTATGAGAACGTCACGCCGGAGCACCCGGTGTTTGACGCGGACAAAACCGTGCCGTGCATCGGGCTTTTGCCTCGCACGTTTTGGAAAATGCCGGGCGTGGTGCGCAGCGTGCACCCGACGCACTCCGTTTGTGCGCGCGGCAAGCGTGCGGTTGAGCTGACAGCATTGCATGGGGAGGACATCACCCCGGTGGGGAAGAACTCGCCGTTTATGAAGCTGCCGGAGATCGGCGGACGGCTGCTGTTCATCGGCGAGGTGCTTGACTGCTGCACGTTCATGCACGGCGTGGAGGAGCGCTTCGGCACGGACTACGTCTTGACGAAGGAGAAGATCCGCTACGTTGTGAACGGCGAGAAAAAGTACATGTACGGCCACGATTTTAAGGGCTGGGAGACGACGTACCGCCGCGTGAAGGAAATTCTGGACCCTTTGAGGAATGAGATCGTCACGGGGAAGATCGGCGACGCGATGTGCTACCTTATCGACGCGAAAGCGCTTTTGAAGCGCGCAGAGGAAAAGCTGCAGGAAAACCAGCACTGGTTTGTGGTACCGCGGGAGTAAAACCAAACAGGCATAAAGAAACGACCCGGGACGGAGAAAATGAAGTGACCCCAAAAAGTTAGACAATATTCTGAAGTGAAAATTGTTCA
>OLOM01000217.1_pt1 | contig 45424 bp, 36 predicted proteins | sample 1672531 | NCBI WGS metagenome assembly OLOM01 (sample SAMEA3136696, study PRJEB25190) | human gut metagenome | reverse complement strand
TCTTCTTTTAAGCAGTTATCACGGATATACTGCACTCCGTATTGTGAAAATTCTTAATTTGTAGGGAATTTTGCTTGAATGAGGATGAAGTAACAGGCTACGTCAACTGAATGAATGCAAAATATACCGCAAATTGAAGCGTGCAGATTGCGGGAATGATTTTTTTCAAACACGCTCTAATCCACTTTCTAAACAAATGGTATTCCAATTATATCATCACATCTTTTCCTATTTTTGTTGTTTTTCTGACGAATTATGCTGATTTCGTGATAAGTTAATTTTTTTCAAAACATAAAGCAATAATTATGATAAATTTAGTATTATATTGGTTTGGGGTTATAATAAATTATTTTTCCAATATGTCTCCTCTATTAATCTATAAAAATGTGTTTAGTGAATTTATTTCTTATATCGACGGATAATATTCATTGTTTTCCAATTTTCTCTGATTAACTCCTATAATTTTAGCCAATGCTGCACTTTCAAAACTCCAATATCCAACATAAGTATCCTTCTCATTCTTATGAGAATCATACCATGCAAAATCCTTATGTGTAGCATACCACTCTAATAAATAGTTATACAAAACTCTTTCTTTATCCGTCATGTCTCCAAGATTATCAAGACCATCATATACTCCTTTGATAATAAATTTACCTTGCCAAACAAATTTTCCTTTCTCTATATACTTTGCAAGGCAATTAAGAAGTTTGTCATTTCGAATCATATGATTATATTTAACAATAAAATTTGAAATATCACGCTTTTCCTCTAATATCACTGCTAATGATAAAAGGTTAAGTAATGTTTCATAATCAATATCTTTTACCTGTAAAGCTGTTTTCAATGCATCTTCAAAGCAAATTAATAATCCTCTCTTCTCTATTCCTACCGAAAACTGTGCATATACCATATCCATTTTATATTTAAGTAAGGATTGATTAACTCTTTCAGCTTTCATACTATTTCCTAAACACCCTGAAAGCTTAGATATTTTTTTACTTATTCTATTTTTCTGATAATCAATATAAGAATTAAAATAATCCTCACTTTTCCTTTTATCTCTCATCATTTTACACCTCACCTATTTCATTCCCATTTATATCAAAAAACTGAACTACCACGCTATCTTTCTCTTGCTTTCCATCAGAATCTACTGTGCTCACATCCGATTTACTTTTTCCATTGACACTGTCAGCATAGCTAAAATGATACACTACTTTAGAAACACTATTTGAATCATCTTCATAAGCATCTCGTATCTCATCAGCTTTTTCTTTCCCAACAGCGTTATCTAGTCTTTTTTCTACCCATACATCCGACATCTGATTTGTTCCATCTGCAAGTCCTTTATTTAATTTTGAAAAATTCACCTTAGCATCCGCAATAACATATTCTTTACTACCATCAAAATCTGTCTTTTCATATACACCATCAATTCCTTGCCCAGACTTATGTTTAAGATCGGTAACCCTAGGCGAATGTATGGGAACATATCCTTGACTTATATAATACTGATCCATGAGCATCTCTCCCAAATTTCCCTTTTCAGCATCAGTTAATTTTATTTTATTTGCAATTTTTTCAAACGTCTCCTTAATTTCCCTGCATTGAGATTCATCTATTTCATCGATGCTTATCTCTTTAGGAAGTGATTCAACTCCATCATCATCAACAAATTCTTCTGGAAGTTCTTTATTTTTCTCAATATTATTCTCTGAAGCATCCCTAAACATTACCATTCCCTCTTCATCTGATTTTTCCTGTATAGTCTATGTATCTCTTTGCCAATTCTGCCTTATTATCATATGATACTATAACTTGGACAATCATTTGTCTTATAGATTCTATCTCTTTTTCATCGCTTAATCCCATATTTGACTTAAGAAAATAATCTGTTTTCGTTATTCCTTCTTTCTCTGTCAACGCATCCGATAATAGTCTTGCGATTGTTTTCCCCTCAAATAAGTTATAAGCTAAAAGTCTCTTTTCCCTTTCTGTCAAACTAGCTCCACTAACAGCCTTACACATTATTCTCTTAGTACTTCTAGCATACTTTGAACTTTCAATCCATGCTAAAACAGAATCCACATCTTCCTGTTTTAAGTCCTTGAAACCACATTCTTTAAACACATTCTTACAAAATACTTCGTATGGCATCAGTCCTGAGTTATTTTTATTTTCATAAGCATTCTTTTCAGTATATTTATCATAATGGCACAATACGGCCTCTACCCAATTATTTTGATATACAACTGCTACCCCACGAGATAACTTCGCAATTTCCTTAATTTGATCATCATTTAAAGCTATTGCTCTGCCCACAATCTCTCTATCACTGGCATCTGGCAGTCGAAGTATGACTTTCGTATTCGTATTTCTGATTACAGACTCATCGAGCAAACCTGGCGCTTGGTCAACAATAACAAATCCTTCCCCATAAGTACGCATCTCTGCTATAGAATTAGTAAGCATTTCTACTGATTTTCCTTGGAGATTTGAACTTTCTTGCGACTGAATCATTGATGTTTTTCTTAACAGATTATGAGCCTCTTCTATTACTGTAAGATGTCGAAGATTTGCATTTTTTTCTTTTTTCTGGTTCATATGATATTCTTGAAGCTTCATAATAAGAATACCCATAAATAACGATCTAGTTTCTACTGAACCTATCCTACTCAGATCTACAATTGTAGAATGATTGAATAAATCCTCCTCGCTGATTTCCATTCCGCTGCATAAAAGTTGCCCATTCAATCCATTGGTAAGGGACTTTATTCTAGTTATTAATGCTCCTGAATAGTCATTCTTGGTATCGTTAGAATATGATGACTCTTCCACAACCTTTGGTAATGTTGTTAAAAGATCCGTAAATGTTGGAAATTTATTAATCTCTCCAAAAGAACATATGCTTTTTTGAAGATTCCATCCTTTATTTATGTAAATTCTTTCTATCGCATCCTTTAATACAGCCGGCATTGCCGCATACATAGGCCAACAGGCATTTAATATCTCTACTAATCTATCTATATGCTCAAGAACATGTATATTATCCGGAAAAGAAAAAGGATTTATATATAACAATTGAGTTTCTCGTACATTTGTTCCATACACATTGCATTCTTTTCCAATCCATTCTTTGTATTCACCTTTAGCAGGTTCAATGACCAAAAATGGTATCTTTTCTTCTTTAATTTTTGACAATAACTGATACACTGTATTAGACTTACCTGTTCCTGTAGAACCTGTAACAAAAGTGTGGGAAGTCAAACTATTAATATCTAATTTTACATTTGCTTTCTCATCATGATGCATATGATATGTATGTCCAAAACTAATTTCTTTAGACTTGCTTTCATCTGTTTCAAATTTATGTACTTCACGTCCAAATGCTGCACATTCTATAACAGGTATCCCACTAACAGATTTTTTAGGGAAATTCAACGCTCTTGCTAGTTCTCTTCCAGTTAAACTAACGGCAGCATTTATATGTGGCGGATACATAAGCCATCCTTCATCCAATATATTTCCATCTGCATCTTCTTCACGCAACTGAAATTCTGGATGCTGTAAACGTTTTATATACTCTATAATACTCTGAACCTCTTTTTTTCTCCGCTGTATTTTCTCTTTTTTTTCTTCGTTCTTAGTATTAAGACTTACTGGCGGTACCCAAAGATTAACTGCTGACTGTGACAGAAACGACTCATCTCCCTGTGTCAATGCCAAATACATATGTGCAGTATTATTAGCCATGACAGGATTCTTAGATAAAAAATATGCAGAAAAATCCCACATTCCAAGAGCTGAACTTTCTTCTAAACGCTTTATCTGTTTCTCAATAGTCTCAAGAGTATATTTTATTCCATAATTAGTAAATGTCTGAGTCAACCCTTCATTCTTTCCAATAGTGACTGATACATCTGATGAGCGAGAAAAACCTGCCCCGAAATTCATACCAAAATCTATACCTCTTTTACCCGTTTGATAGAGATTAGTCACATTATTAGCATTAGATATCCTCTTATCATCAATATTCATAATATGCTTATCTATACCTTTTTGCTTAACTTTTTCCTTTTCCATTTCAGCTTCAAATCTTGCTGTCACTTCTGCTTGAATAGCTGCTTTTACTTCAGCTGATATACCTGCTTGTTTCTCTAAACTTGCATTTATTGCTGAATCCACTGTAGTCTTTATCTTTTTTAAAGTTTGAGTATATTCTCTTTCATACTGATCCCTGATATTTTCTTCAATATTATCTTCTCTCTCTTCATGAGAATTTCCTTGTGTATGTAATTCTTCTTTAGCTGATCTTCTACCAACTGAAGTACCAATATTGACTGCAACTGCAGCATGTGAGGCATTCGTTTCCATATCTAGCAATGTAAAGCTAGTCTGCCAACTTGCATATGGTGCAAGCTTAGAATATAACTCAGATAACTCATTCTTTCTTTCAAATTGTTCCACCACAGGAGTTGCCAGTAAAACAATAGTATATTTATCCTCATCTTTTTCTGGACATATACCATCTAACAGCTTTTCCATGCTTTGAGTCGAAAAATCTTTTGTCTTTTCTGTAGCTATGTTAGATACTGAAGCCACTGAACAACCCTCTGTTTTTTTCAAACACTCAGGAATACCTACTCCATATGAATCTCTATCTTTAGATGTCCTTTGTTTAATATCAACCCCAGGGAAATTTCCCTTTATTGCTGCTATTATCCTTTCTTCTAAAGCATTCGCTATTTGCGGTTGTTCTTCAAAATCTGTGTTGATTATGGCAAGATATACATTGCACCCTTTACTATTTCTGTCATATATAAGAGCAATATTACATCTCTCTCTGCTTACAACCTGATAAACATTAATCAATTTTTCTAAACTATTTTCTGAAGAATTAAAAACCCACTTTGTAATCTCAAAATATCTGATTCTATTAACTAAAGTCCGTTCATCATCATCTATATTAAATTCCAATGAAGTATAGAGATGAGCTATTTGAGGAAGATACGCTTCATATGCCTCTATTGCATATGATCCTAACAATCTTTTAATTCCCTCAGGATCCGTATCTGGCTTCTCACACATAAAACGATGCCGCCTATCCTCAATTTTTCTAAGCTGTTCAGAACTTAAATTAGAGGCTTTTGCAACAACATTTGCTCCAGCATCCGCGGTCTTTATAAATCCTGTAGTTACTTTTTCCTTAATGTTCGTCAGTATAGCCATTACTTCTCCTCTTTCTACAAAACAATAATCAATATAACAATCAATATAATCACTGTAATTGCTACTATAATTCGTATTCTGTTTTTTCTTACCACAAGATAATCACTGACTTCTGCCATATGGAGCAAGAATTCTTCTGAACAAGCTCCAGTCACATTTTTTTCTCTTAATTCCCATAAATAAGATTCATCCCAAGGTTGCGGCTTTTTTTCAAAATTAATACTGGTGAATGCATCTTCCCCATACTTTTTTTTAAGTTCATTTATACGGCTCTTAACTTCAACTGAATCTGCTTTATGTTTCAATATATCTCCTACAAGCACATTTATTTCATCAAAAAAATCATTCATGATGCTCCCCCCTAAATGTTAAGAAATCTTTTATATAATACTAATATTTATCAATTATACGTAGTGCTTATTTTAGTCTTTATTTTTGTTATAAACTTTCTATTTTTTCTTAAAATTCTTTTTATTATCAAACATTGTGGTTTTTTTCTTTTTAATTAAATTGTATAACTTTTTTATAATTTGAGATGAATAAGTCCTTACATTAATTAAAATAGTAAACGATACAGTCAGCATACTTACTACCATGATTAATGTTCTCTTTTTTCTTTTCGCAAGATAGTCACTAACCTCTGCCATATAAAGCAGAAACTCTTCTGAATAAGCCCCAGTGACATTTTTTTCTTTTAATTCCAGTAAATAAGATTTACTCCAAAGTTGAGGATTCTTTTCAAAATTAAAACTAGGAAACGCATCCTCTCCATACCTCTTTTTCAGTCTATTTATTCGTTCCTCAACTTGAATCTCATTTACTCTATGCTTTACTATGTCTTCTGTAAGTTTATTTATTTCATTATAAAAGTTACTCATGTTCTTCACCTCCCTGGATATCAAGAAGTTCTTCAATATATTGTTTATTTTTTTCCAGCATATCTACACATTCCTTTTTAATATTTATTTCTTTATTTAACTTTACAATTTTCTTTTCACTATTACTCAAATCTGAATTAAATTTACACATTTCTTCTTCTAATTTGTTTATGAGTTCATCCGTCCATTTTTTGAAATTCTTTTCATTTTCAGACACAATAGGAATAATTTTTTCCCCAACAGAATTATAAAACTTACCCACAAATTGTACTCTGCACGTAGTTGCATCAAATTTTTCTGATTTCAACTCCCAAAATAAAAATTTCTTACGACGAATAGCATTCATCTCTCTAAGATTAATTTTCATCCCATGTGTATCCATATTATTTTTTAACATTACTATAGACTCTAGCATCTCCTTTTGCTCATTCGTCAAAGCGTCACTATCATGAACAATTTCTATACAATCACTTTTAAAAAGTTTTGACTTTTCATCCCAAAAAGACATAATCTTTTCATTAACCTTTTCCGAAAAATATTTCACTAAATCAGTATACTTATCTTCTACATACTCCTTTATCTTTTCTATAGACCACTTTTTTTCTCTACCTTTCCTCTTTCTTATTTTCTCAAATTGTTGCCACATTTCCAATAGTTCAGCTTCAAATTTATAACTATTTTCTGTATCAATATTATGTTTTTTTGTATAAGTCTTAAGTTCTTTCTCCATCTCTTTTTGAAAAGCAGTGTTATAAACAACAATATCCTCTTTTTTATTCGCAAGTTTATCGCATAATTCTTTCTTTTTTATATCAAAATGCTCTTTAGCTTCGTCTCTAACTAAATTCAACTGTTGTTCCGCTTCCTGAATGTTATCTACACACATATCTATAGCTTTCTGAAGATATAGTGAGGCTTGGCTACACTTATTATACAAAGCATATCTCTGTGCGTACTCTACTATCTCTTTCTCAACAGATTCCAATCCGCAATTCTTATATAAATGAGCAATTTGGGTGCCATCTCTATATGTTCCAATTCCGTCCACTTTACTTCTGTCAACTATATTAAATTCAAATAATTTTCTATCATCTTTTGCATACTTATCTTTTTTTTCATCATAAATTTCCTGCATATCCTCATCAAGCCACTGTTCTAAATCATCTGGATTATTCTTTTTACTTGCTATTCCTATAACAGACGACATAAAAAATATCTGAGTAGATTTCCATTTTGTTATACTTAATTCTCTGACCTTATCTCTTTTTTCTCGAAGTGTTTTTGGTCCTTTTTCATCTGCCTTATTTACAACAGTTATTGCATTGGTTGTATCTAACGAAGTTCCTATATTTTCAATAAGCTTTAGTATCTTGTCATTATCTTCTGCATCCATTGTATCGGGTGTAGTTAAAAATATCGGGAGAGCATTTGTCTGTCCATCTAATGAATCTCTAAGAACTTCAAAATGTTTCTTATTATTTTTAGAATTAGAACCCGGCGTATCATACATTACAAAATCAAATTCCTTGACTGGAAAACTTGTTTTGATAAACGGTATCTCAATTTCTACCATATCACTAATTTGATGTTTATCATTTTTATAATTATTTATAATTGAGAGAACAACATTCATGTAGCGTACTTCATCATGCTGTTTTTGTAAGCTAATAATTTTCTGTAAACTCCTAATACTATCTTTATCAAAATCACTATTAAATTTACATTTATCATTTTTAAAAGTCAATATACACTTCTTTCCATCAAACCCAAATTTAATCTTGTAATCTTTAGAATATATTATCTTACATACTTTGGCCGTAGTCGGATCTGAATCACTTGGAAGAATCTCTGCTCCTACGATACTGTTAATAAATGCAGACTTACCAGCACTATACAGACCTATAATACATAAAGAAATAGATGGTCTAACTGTATCATTATATTTATATATCAATTGTGCTATATCGTTTTCCATATATTCTTCAAGTACTGTTTCCACATCCGCAAACCGTTTTTTAATCTCTGGCATTACTTCTATAGCTGACTTATAATAATGGCTTCCTCTAATACATCTTATGTTACATTCTCTATAATAAGTATCTATAACTCTACAGAAATCCTTATAATCACCATCAGTACCAATAAATACAATTTCAAGTCCTACATTACCAACATTGCATTCACTATTTATAATATCAACAATCTCATAAGCTCTGTTTTGAATAGTAGCATTGACTAGCTCATCACTAGCCAATTTAGAATTTTCTGAATCAAATTCTACATAATCTTCAATACCATAATCATACCATTCATACTTTATTTCTTTCTTAAATGGATCACATATAATTCTCATCTTATTTTCGTTACTCATATAATAATCTTCTCCTTTATATTATAGCTATATGTTCTCATGGTTTCCCTTACTTTATCACCTCCACTGCATCCCCCTGTCCTCTTATCCATCTCTCTATCCCTTTTCCAAACACCTCCGCTTTTACCGTATACACTCCATCCTCGTGTTTTTCGACTTTTGCAGTTGGTAAGCGGTCAAGTATGGCTTCAATAGACGGTCCCTTGTATTTAAAGCGTACGGTTTGAAGCTTCCCGCCGTACATGAACTGGACTCGTTTGCGGAATTCGCCTTCTTCGAATCGGCTGCTGTAGAGTACTCGAAAGTGTTCGTCGAGAATTTTTAAACTCTGGATGCGGTCAATTCGATAGATGGTTGGAAACGGATCATTGGCTACATCGAAGTTCTCACATAGATTTTTGTCATCAATGAATGCGGTCAGATAGAAGTAAAATTCGGAGAACATAATTGCTGCTGGTTTTAGTTTCCGTTTTTTTATCTCGTTATCACCCCGTTTATATTCGATTTCGATGTAGTTCTGGTTTTGTATAGCCTGGCCGATGTCCCACATTTTGTTAAGGAAGCGGGTTTTGTGCTGGAGTTCGACATAATGCTCTTCTTCATTCTGAATGAGTTTTTCCACTTGCGGCTGGTTGTCTTTGACGACAGAGGAATGGATGAGCTTATCGATGATTTCTGTCATTTCTTCTTTGACAAATGCTCTGCTGTCTAAGAGTATTTTGCATATTGCCAATATTTGTTGCGGGGATAGTTTATAGACATTATTGTATTGAAGGCGGTATCCTTCGGCTTTGGTGTCGTAGATGACAGAATTGATGATTCCGGTGTTTAATTCATCCCGTTCTAAGAAAGCAGTGATATCCTGGATATCGCGCTGAATACTTCGGGGATGGACCTGATAGCGCATGGCTTCTTCTTTCTTATTTACCGTTTCCCCGTTCATGATTCTGGTATAAATCGCCAGAATTCTCTGGATTTTGTCATTATTTATCTCTTTGGATCGTTTTGTGTCCATTTTCTGATAATTTCCCCTCTATCACTTATTTTTTCAATCTTTTTCTCCAAAAAAATTATACCATATTGGATTTTTTAGTGCAATCCGCTTTTACAGTTTGTTTTTCAGTTTTTCTGCTTAATATATAATGGAGAATGAAAAATTTTACCATTAATGTATGGTTGAACGCTTGATTATTGCTGATTATTATAGAAAGGGAGAACGGAATGTCTATCATGCTGCCGGAAATTGATTTTGAAAAAATTGGACAACGTGTGAAGCAGGCCAGAATTGATAAAGGGTATACACAGGCGGAGCTTGGAGAGATTATTGGCTGTTCGAATAATCATATGAGCCATATTGAAACGGGGCAGACGAAGGTTTCTCTTTCTCTTCTTTTGAAACTTTCTTATGCGCTTGATACGGATCTGAATTTTTTCCTGATGGATACTCCTTATCTGGAGAAGGAAAGTATTATTGATTCAGAAATCGCTGACAAGCTTTCCCACTGTTCGCCTTCTACGCTTTTGTCCGTGAATAAGATTATCGATATTCTTTTGGAACAGCAGGAACGGGACAAGAAGCCAACTTCTTATTACTAGAGTATGTTCTGTAAATGCTCTGGAGCGTGTTTAAAAAATGATTTTTCAAACACGCTCTAAGCTCCATCCCCGGCTTTTTCTCCTGCCTGTTCTGTAATACTTTTTATGAGCTGGCTGATTCTCCGTTCGGTATATCCCAGTTCTTTTGCCAGCTCGGAACCGGTCATATCCCACATATGTTCTTTTACGTAATGCCTGATATAGTTTTCCGTATAAAGTTTTTTCGGAAAGGATATCTGGTGTCCCATGTACAGGTCATAGATTCTCCGCATTACTTTTTCCCCAAATTTCAGATAGAGTTCGTTGTATACAGGACGGTATTTAAGTATATTTTCCTTTTGTTCTGCATCGACAGTGCTCTTCATCCGCTGTCTTATACTTCGCTCTGTGCATTCTAGTTCTGCCGCCATCATTGCAGTTGTTTTCTTTTCCCTGTTATTCTGTATGTAGTGATTGATATATTCTTCTGTATACAGCTTTTTCGGAAAAGAGATCTGACGTCCCATATAGATATCGTGTATTTGTCTTGTTATTTCTTCCCCAAATTCAGAAAATAGCAGTCCGTATATGGAACGGTAACTTTCTGGGTTGCTCTCGTTAAATATTGCCATTTTTTCGTGTTGTCCTGTTTTACATTTTTTCTTTTTGTATTCTTCCATGCGCTGCATGAGCATTTTTTTCTCCTCTGCCTTTCTTACTGCTATTATACGCATTAAGGTGGACAGAAGGTGTCTATCTTATATGTTTTTTGTTTTGCTTTGACTAATTCTCAATTGCACCAGACGAAGAATATTTTAATGTTTTTTCATAAATTAAAACTTTTCGTTTATATACTCTTTTTTATTATAGCTTTTTGCAAATCCAATTACTACTCACAGATTTCTTAGAAATTTTCCTTATTTTTATACAAAAAAACACCCCGATTAGTACTTAAATATACCAATCGGGGTTATTATTTATATTACATTATACTTTTGTATTTTCCAGATATTCTAAGTATTCTATTCCCTCAAACACAGTAGAAAACGTTAAATCTGATACGAACAATTGATAATCTCTGTCGTCACATTGTTCTATAGAAGATAATTCTTCTCTTAACTTCTCCATTCTCCAATGGCAATTATCAATTGCATTTTTATAAAGTTCTGCTATCTTATCTGTACTCTCTTTGTCTCCTTTTTTATATTTAGGACATTGCTTCTTCAAAAGCTCAATAACTTTATCTTTATCTGCAGGTATATGAATCGCTGGAGCACATTTCTCGTAATGTAATAAAAAATAATATTCTATGCATCCTCTTGTCATCAATAATCTCACTTTTATCTGTGAATTTAACTTCCGTAACTTTTTAATAATAGAATAATATTCATTCCATTTCCCCTTCAATTCATCTTCTGTATCAAAAACAAGCCATATCTCATCAACTTCCGACTTTACATCAAAGTAAATCCCTTTTTTATTAAATGCTTTCTGAGCTGTATGGAATACTCCCTTCACTCTATGCACTGTGAGATTGGCAGACATATGAAATTTTTTTCGCATGTATTTCATATAGACCTGCTCACTTTCACCTTCCCAGAAAATAATAATATATGGCTTTCTATTCCTGCTATTAATCTTTCTTGCCATATTTACTCCTCATCTATATATGGTACTGCTCCATACTTTCCAAGAAGATATGCTTTTGCTATATTTTCTTCCAGGCGCACTGAAAAATCTGCTAATGAATACAGTTCCGACTCTCCTGTCATATTGTCTTTGTCTACAAAATAATATTGATCCCTTCTCAACATTCCTCTGTTCATAATATCTGTACTGTGCGTAGTAAATATTAGCTGTGCTCTCTGTCCATCAGATTGATTCTGGAATTTTTCTATAATGTACTGCACTAATAAGGGATGTAGTCTATTCTCAATCTCATCTACAATTAACACACCGCCAACCTTTAGTGTATCTTGTATTGCTGCTGCTCTTGACATGAGACGAATTGTTCCATCTGATTCTTCTGATAATGGTAAGGCATACTCCTGAATATTTCCCTGACTGTCTTTTCCTTTGTGATATGATGTAGCTTTTAACTCATTAAATTGCAAAATACCCTCTGGACTTTCTGCATCTGCTGATAAACTTTTTCTAAATTGCTCTATTGCCTTCTCTATTTCCTGTCTTTGCTGTTCCGTAACAAACTCCGGGAGTTCTTCCAGATTACTGATTTCTGTATTATTAATCTCAAACTTCATATCACTAATACCAAAATCTGCAACTTTTGCTATTTGAATAATAGATTGCAATAATTCTTTATCTTCCCTATGTGAAAGAATATTTTGTCCCAAATCAGAATAATCTCTGGAAAAAAATATTTCTTTTCTAAACCACTGCATTGCTTTAATACATGGTTCGTAATTCATAACACACGATATCGCAAAAAATAATTGGTTTGTCGCAACTGCCTGCTTTATTAATTCCTTCATCGATTTTTCTTTATTCGATGGGAAATGAAAATTCTGATATTCTCTGGTAAATATCTCTGATTTTTGTCCTTTCGGTGCTGCATATAAATACTCTGTTACTATTTTTTCTTTTGTAGCCGAGAAACCATACCAGTATTTAATGTCATTACTTATATATTCAAAATGAAACTCTGTTGGTGTTTTCTTAGAAATATCATCTAACTCAAATGGTCTGACTGGAACCTCCGCACTCTCATACTGTGTCCTCTGTGCATTGCGAATAAACTGAACTGCAAGCCAAAATGCCCGGATCAGATTACTCTTTCCTCCACCATTCTTTCCATATATCGAAATCACTGGAAGATATGACTTTCTTTTGTGTTTTAAAAGACATTCCCGTTGATCATTTAAACCGACAGCCTCTAAATCTAATACCGCCTCTTGCTTTATAGAACGATAATTCTTTACTCTGAATTTTAATAGCATATCTCTCCCTCCAATCAAAAGAATATCATTATTATATTCAAAATTCAATTAAAAAATGTTGTTTTTTCTCATATTTTCATTATATTAATTTATTTTTTAGATAAATCCTGTTATTCATGTGTCTGTACTATCATTTTCCCCCTGTCCCTCGCCACTTCTCTTCAAAATGGATTGGGTTATGCTCTCCATCGTACTCCTCTGCCTCATCGCCGCCCTACTCTACCGCATCCTCAACTACCTCGAAAAACGTATACGATAAGACAAAAACAAAAGCCTCTCTAACTTCTATCCAACTTAGCCTCTCAACTCTCTCCCCCACTTCTCCTCCTGACTTATTTAAGAACAGAAAAGAGAAAAATCCTATAATAGCAGCTGCGATGTCGGAGCAAGTAAAAGCTGCATCTCCTCCCGAGATGCAGCTTTCTACGCAGCGATTATCTTCGCAGCTGCTATTATAGGATTTTTCTCTTTTCGTCGCTTAAATAAGCTTCCCTACTGATCAAATGACCAGCTACCGTCATCGTTTTGTGTTCCGCCAATGACATCCTGTCCATCTACGGATACTAATACGTCTGTGCTGCTGATATCGTCTCCTTTTACAGAGAAGTCATAATATTCTTTATCACCTACAGTTACTTTTTTCTTGTAGGAGTATTCTGCGTCACTGCCGTAGTAATCTTTTGCCTGGCTTAACGCATCATCCTGGGAAATGCTTTCGGAGCTGCTACTTGATGAATCAGAGTCAGAGTCTGTATCTGTTTCGCTGTCTGCTTCTGTTGTGCTTCCTTCTTCAGAAGTACTTTCTTCTGTGCTCTCTTCTTCTTCGCTCTTGTCTGCTGTGTTTTCTTCGTCAAAACCGTAAGAACTATTTTTCTTTGTTGTGATATCTGTTACGGAGTAAGCGAAGTTATTATCATCGCCATCGAATGATGTCTCTGTGATCGTTACCTGATAAGTTCCTCTTACTTCGTCTGTATCTTTGTTGCGAAGTTCTGCTGTGATGATATAGTCACTTCCGTCCTTTGTACAGTCTGTGATATATGGAACGAGGCTTCCTACGTCACCTTTTAAGAATCCATACATGTCTTTATCATCATCGTAGGTTGCGTATTTATCTCCGTCTGAAATTTCAGGGAATTCCATGTCACCCTTTCCGTATGTGTTATATAATGCGGAGGCATACATATTCGTTGTGTTCTCTTTAAGATAGTAGAAGGAGTCTTCTTCTACGCCATCGCCGTATGCGGATTCTGTTTCCATTAAGGATGTGAGAACTGCCATGGAAAACCAGAAGGAATCTGCTTCTTCTTCGCTCGTATCGTTCGTGTAATATGCATAGCCTTTCGACAGCTTCTGTACCATTAAAGCTTCGATCGGATAGATCATGTTGTCGAAGTTGTCAGGAAGTGTCACATTCGATGCTACGTAGTCTGCTGTTGTATTTGCCTTACTTTCTGTCGTTGCTTCTGTTCCCTGTTCGCTCTTAGCTGTGTTGTTCTTCTTCGCATCCTTACTGCTGGAACATCCCGCAACACCTGCTACCATCATTCCGGCTAATGCTACTGCAAGCACTCTTTTCAGTTTATTTTTAATCATAATATCGTTCCTTTCCGTAAAATATTTTCATGGAAATAATAGCGCACTTAAAAAAAATTGTAAAGGTATTTCTCTTTATTTTCTTTCCTGGCTTTTACGCTATTCTGATTTTACAAATGAATAGAAAACAGGTAAAGGAATGGTTAGTTCAGTTCTTCGGTATAGATTTCATATACTTCGCTCTGCTTACTGAGTTTTAGTAAGGTATCTTTATCTGCGATCGTTGTAAAACCATATATTTTAAGACCATTCTTTTTAACGTAGGATGCCATTTCTTTTAATGCTTCCGGCGAGTAATCATCTCCTGCTATCATTTTCAGAAACTGTTTCTGGTCTGATAGATAATTAAGAAGACTTACAAAATGCTGTCTGGCATAGTTTTCTTTTTTGAGATTGTTTTCTACGCTGTCCCAGTGATCTGGGGCATCCATTTGATCTGTTTCACATCCTGGCAGAAGGGCCGGATACTTTTTATCGTCCCAGTTGAAGGCGGCATTATAAGATGGTACGCATACGAAACCAATATTTGCTGCACCGGAGAGGAAATCCGTTATATACTCTTCTCTTGTCTCTGCTTTGTCCTTGTTTGAAGAATCGTCAGCCTCTTCAAGATCTTCTTTGTCTTTCTGTGGTTCTAATACCTGTACTCCACACCATACTTCTGAAAGATCCTGCTTATCTACGTACTTTTTGAAATCGGCATAAGACATGATCTTATCTAGAGATATGTAACCTATATACATTTTTTGAGAATCTAAATTCTTTAATGATTCTATAGATTGTTCTTTTGTACCCGCAGCGCACATATTGACTTCTTCGTTCTCTTTCAGTTGAAAATACTTTCTGGTACATTGTAAATTCTCTTCTAATGTATTCTCTTCTTTTCCAACAAGGTTACTGTATGCAAAGGCATTGCTGACCGGTGTTTTTAAAATATTATTGTCGTAATATCTCAGCTTGCCCCGGACAATCTCTCCGGATACATCGGTCAGGTTTCTTGTAAAGCTCGAAGTCTGGTTCACTGTAATATTATACTTTCCATACCCTTTTGATTCTGCTTCAACAGAAACTCTTCTCTTTCCCGGAAGAAAGACTTCTGAGTATACTGCCATATCACGACTCATCTTGTTGATCGTATAATCCTTATTTCCGATATTTTCCGCTGGATTATAATAGAAACAGGATACTATGGTCGGAAAGCAGAACTGTACAAATAGAATTAATGCGAACGCTAAGGCGAGAACGGTTAACCCTAATCTTCGAAATGCCCGTCTGATGGAACGATTGATCATTGTGATAAATTCTGTATCGATATCCTCTTCCTTGGTACTTCTTCTGTCCTTGTTCTTCCCTCTCTGACCTCTCGCTTTTTGTTCCTGAGCATCAGCTTCTGCTTTCTCTTTCCCTGTCTCTGTCTGCCTTCCATCTGCAAAAACGAAGCTGTTCCGGTCTTCTTCTGCAAAAACGTCTTCCAAACCGGGAATTCCTTCCTGTTCATAGAGATAATCACTGATTGCTTCCTGCTTCTCGATATCTTTCTCGATCCGCTTTCTCTGTTCTAATTCCAGCTCTCCTGCTTTATATAATTCTAATAATTCACGATAGGTCATCTTCCTTCCTCCTTCGTTAAATATTCCTTCAGTTCCTTCTTCGCCCGGTAAGAGAGAACCTTCACATTACCCGGAGTGATCTTAAGCATCGCCGCAATCTCCTTCTGTGAAAAGTCCCCAAAATACTGTAATAGGATCACTTCCTTTTTCTGTCCCTTTAACTGGCTTACCGCTTCTAAAAGCTGCTTCTTCTCTTCTTTATGAAGAACTTCTTCCAGAATATCACTCTGTATTAAGTCTTCTCTTCGTGATATATGTACCTCCATGGCTGCATGCTCGAAATCAGATGTTTCGATCGTCATCTGCTTCTTCTGCCTGTTATAATAGTTATAGTAAAGATTACGCGCTACCACATAAAGCCATGCCCGCATATTGGTATGAGAATCCTTCAATGTCAGTAATGCTTTTAAAAAGGTGTCCTGCAAAATATCATCTGTTACGCTCTCACTTCCACAAAGTGAAAAGACAAAAATATATAATTCTTTATAATATCGCTGATACAATGCTTCTAACAAATGTTTATCCAGATTCGCACCCCCTCATTCCGATACTTTTCGACTTCTTTCATCTAAATAACAATTAAATAAGAAAAAGGTTACACTATTTATTTAAAATTTTAGAATTTATTCACATACAAAAAAACAAGAACTCTATTACATAATCCATGTAAGATCAATGCAGGTAAAAATGCTGAAAATACGGATGCGGCATTTCCTAATGCTGTGACGATCTTTACATATATCATGTGATAGAGTTCCTGTTTTCGTTTTTTCTGTTTTCGTTTTTTCTCTTTTTTCTATTCAGAAATGAAATCGCAAAATAGTGCTTTTATTTGTTTTCTGGCTGCCTTTACGGAACCTTGTGCAAAGAATGGTTTACCGCCGCCGCGGCCGTTTAATTCTTTGTTCACCTTTTTTACGAGTTCTTTAATGTCCCCGTTCCGTTCTCCAATGGCATATTTATATCCGTCTGTGTCGTTGCCGGCAAAGAGGGCTGCTATGCCGCCGCAGGTGTTTAAAATGGAATCGGTGCACTTTCTGACTTCTGCTGCTTCCATTGTATCCTCGATGAGGAGTACATTGCCTTTCCCAGCAAAGGAAGCTGCTTTTGCCTCAAAGCTTTTTTGTTTTTCCTGTGCCAGTTGTCCTTTTAAATCATAGACTTCATCAAGCAATCTCTGTACCGCTTCTTTTGTTTCATTCTCCTTTACGGAAAGGCTGACCGCAATCTGGCTGTTTTGCTCTGTACTGCCGGACAGATAGTCTAAAGCACGTTTGCCGGAAAGCATTTCCATGCGGACACCATCCCGGAACTTTTTGCAGGAAAGTATCTTAACGAGTCCGATCTGGCTGGCGTGAGTGACATGTAAGCCACAGCAGGCACAAAGGTCCGCTCCCGGGAATTCGACTAAACGGATTTCTCCGGTCAGTTCTTTTTTACTGCGATACGGAATAAACTTGCGCTGGCGCTCGTCCGGATAGAAAATATTTACCTGTTGGTTCATCCAGATGTAATAGTTTACTTTCTTTTCTATTTCCTGTACCTGCTGCCAGGTAAGCATTCCGCTAAGATCAATTGTGATGATTTCTTCTCCCATATGGAAACCGACATTTTCATAGCCGTATTTCTCATGGATCATTCCGCTGACAATGTGTTCTCCGGAATGTTGCTGCATCAGGTCAAAGCGCCAGTTCCAGTCTATCTTTCCGACGACCTGTGCGCCTTCTTCTAATGGACCTTCCATGATATGGCAGAGTTCACCATCGATATACTGCACATCAGCTACCGGAATGTTGTCAATCATTCCTTTATCGGCTGGCTGTCCGCCGCCTTCCGGATAAAATGCGGTTGCGTTTAAAATGACGTGATATTTTCCATCTTTTTCTTCGCAGGAAAGGACAATCGCCTCAAATTCCTGGATATATACATCTTCATAAAATAATCTTCTTGTCTTCATAATCCTGTCTGTTTTCTATTTAGATGATGCGGTCTTTACATATAATGAAAGATCGGTTTCCGGATTCTGTATCTGCATCTGATACTCCGTAAATTCCTTGTTACCATTTTCGTCTTCATATACTTTATAACCTTCGTGATCTAGTACAGTAAAGTATACATCTACAGGGATATTATATGTGTATTCCTGATTATTCTCTCCGTTATAATCGGAGTATACGGTACATACCCGCTTCTCTTTTTCAAGCTTCTGATAAAATACCGGAACTTTCTTCTGTCCGTCGAATTCTACGTTATATCCGTAAAATACTTCATCTCCACACTTCTCTTCTACAGAAGTAACGATCTGTGTCTTTTTATCCATGGTGATTGTCTTCTCAATTGTATCGCCAACAGAGAATCCGTACGTTGTTGCGTACTCATCACTGGCCTGTACCTTTGTTGTAAGCTGTAAGGTGATAGTATTATCACGTTCCTTCTCATTCTGCAGCTGGTCTTTCGTATCTCCCTGGAAAACGCTGTCTTCGATGCTCTTTACACATTCCTGCTCATAGTCATCTCCGATCAGTCCATAATACTGTACATACTTATCGTTATAACGGTATAATTCTTTATTTGCGATTACTTCTTTATAATCTGTATCGGTTCCTTCTTTCTTAAAGTAAGAGAAGTAGTTGCCTTTCTTATCCTTTCTTACCTGACGAGTTGTTGTGTAATCTGAACCTTCTGCCAGATGAGAATAGGAAGTTGTGATCGTTACGTTCTTATGGTCTTTTAATAAAGCCTCGATGTTATTCGCTGCATTGATTTCTTCCATGTGCTTTGCATTCTTATGTGTTTTATGCAGCACACCAAAAACAACACCTGCAAGAATAATGATCGTAAGTAATAAGCTAATGCCTAAAACTTTCCAGAACCATGGTTGATTTTTTCTTCGTCGATGAGACGAATTACGGTCTAAGTCATAGCCTTTATATTTCTGTGCGTTTGTAGTATCCGCCATAAATAAAAATGTTCTCCTTTCTAGTTTTATGTACTCCCGCTGTATCTTTCCAGGCAAGAAAGAATTCAAAAGTACACTTTTATATGCTCTGACGCTCTTACCAGAAAGAAGTCGTCAAAGGCCATATCTGCCTTATTATAAATCAATCTTTAGTCATATTTCAAGTTTTTTCAATCTTTTTGTATATTTTTCATTAACATATAGCTGATTCCGTTTGTCTGGTTCTCTTTTTTCTCTTCATCGGTCAGTGGGCGGACTACCTTTGCCGGAGAACCAAAAGCTAACATTCCATCAGGAATAACGGTTCCCTGTGTGACAAGACTTCCTGCCCCGATGATACAGTCCGAACCGATTTTCGCACCGTTCATAACGATTGCGCCCATTCCGATCACTGTATTATGACCGATCGTACAGCCATGAATGATCGCATTGTGGCCAATTGATGTGCCGTTACCAATCTCACATGGAAAGCCTGCATCTGCGTGAACAACTGTACCATCCTGTACATTTGATCCACAGCCAACAACGATCGGTGCCATATCTCCACGTATTACCGCATTGTACCACACTGAACTTTCATCCCCTAATGTAACATTACCTACTACACATGCACCGGGTGCTACCCATGCATTTCCCTGAATATCTGCATTTTTAATATAACTCATTTTTTCCTCCTGTTTTTGTATAATTGTTTTTGCCTCAGATTAAATCATGCTCAGATCATGCGGAACCTTGTGTCATAAAGAAATCAAATGTAAGCTGATCGGTTTCCGGTAATCCGGTAAGGATACCAAGTTCCACCATCTTATCTACGTTTGTCTTGCTGACTTTTGCCTGATTTCTAAAGTTTTCAAGGGAAGTAAACGGTCCATGTTTTGCCGCTTCCTCCACCTGTTCACATGCCTTGTCGCCAAGTCCTTCCACACTAGAAAGCGGCGGCATGATCTTACCGTCTATAATCTGACATTCTCTTGCTTTTGCTTTATAAATGTCAATCGGCATGAATGTAAAGCCTCTTGCATACATTTCCTGCGCGATTCTTCCATCACGAATCGTATCCTGGTCTTTCTTCGTCTGCTGATCTTTCGGTGTTTTCAGCAGTTCTGAAAGTGCTATATCTAATCGTTCCTTTCCTCTGCACATGATCTCATAAGAAAATGCGGATGCACGAATACCAAAATAGGCGGCATAATATGCCAGTGGCTTATGTACTTTAAACCATGCTACACGCCATCCCATCATAACGTAGGCAGCGGCATGTGCCTTCGGAAACATGTATTTAATCTTTTTACAAGACCAGATATACCAGTCTGGCACGCCATGAGAAGTCATCTCTTCTTCCCACTCCGGCTTTAACCCCTTTCCTTTACGGACGGATTCCATAATGGTAAAGGACTGCTCTTTATCTAACCCCATGTTGATAAGATAAGTCATGATATCGTCTCGACAACAGATTGCTGTAGAAATCTCTGCTTTTCCTTCTTCAATTAATGTCTGTGCATTGCCAAGCCATACGTCCGTACCATGGGACAGACCGGAAATACGTACCAAATCGGAGAAACACTTTGGATTCGTATCTTTTAACATCTGCATAACGAATTCTGTACCAAACTCCGGTACACCAAGGGAACCCATCTCGATTCCACCGATATCTTCCGGTGTGATTCCAAGAATATCGGTGCTGTGGAACAGCGACATAACTTCCGGATCATCGAGCGGAATCGTTGTCGCATCCATTCCTGTTAAGTCTTCTAACCGTCGAATCATTGTTGGATCATCATGGCCGAGAATATCAAGCTTTAATAAGTTATGATCGATGGAATGGTACTCAAAATGTGTCGTGATAATATCGGTATTCACATCATTTGCCGGATGCTGGATTGCCGTAAAGTCATAAATGTCATACTCATGTGGTACTACGATAATTCCTCCCGGATGCTGGCCGGTTGTTCTTTTTACTCCCGTACAGCCTTCCGCTAAACGCTCCATCTCACATCTTCTTTTGTGAATATCTCTTTCTTCAAAATACTTGTATACATATCCGTAGGCTGTTTTTTCTGCAAGTGTACCGATAGTTCCGGCACGAAAGGCTTTCCCTTCTCCAAAAATAACTTCTACATATTTATGCGCTTTTGACTGATATTCTCCTGAGAAGTTTAAGTCGATATCCGGCTCTTTATTTCCCTTAAATCCAAGGAAGGTCTCAAATGGGATATCATGCCCCTCTTTTTGTAAAGGTGTCCCGCAGACCGGACAGTCCCGGTCAGGCATATCGCATCCGGACATACCTTTTTTTGCATATGGCTTTACCGCATCTGAATCGAAGTCTACATAATGGCATTTCGGGCAAATGTAATGTGCAGACAGAGGATTAACTTCTGTGATTCCTGCCATTGTCGCTACGAAAGAAGAACCTACCGAACCTCTTGAACCTACCAGATATCCATGGTCATTTGAATCCCACACAAGCTTCTGCGCGATGATATACATTACGGCAAATCCATTGGATATGATGGAATTCAACTCTCTTTGGAGTCGTTCTTCTACGATATCCGGAAGATCCGGTCCATAGATCTCATGCGCCTTATCATAACAAATATTTGTTAATGTCTCATCAGACTTTGGAATGACCGGTGGACACTTATCCGGATGTACCGGCGATATCTTTTCGATCATATCGGCAATCTTATTCGTATTCGTAATAACAACTTCCTTCGCCTTTGCCTCCCCAAGATATGCAAACTCTTCTAGCATTTCTTCTGTCGTTCTAAAATACAGCGGTGCCTGATTATCTGCATCAGAGAAACCTTTTCCTGCCATAAGAATCCGGCGGTACTGCTCATCTTCTGGATTTAGGAAATGTACATCACAGGTCGCGACAACCGGCTTGTGATAACGCTCGCCAAGTTCCACGATCTTCCGGTTATAATTTTGCAGATCTTCTACTGTTTTTGCATCATATTTATCACTCTCAAGCATAAACATGTTGTTGCCGATCGGCTGAATCTCAAGATAATCATAGAAACGGACCAGTTCTGCTAATTCTTCTTCGCTCTTTCCCCGAATAACCGCCTGAAATAGCTCTCCGGCTTCGCAGGCAGAACCTAAGATCAACCCTTCTCTGTACTTTTGAATGAGACTTTCCGGCATTTTCGGACGACGGTTAAAATAATCAAGATGCGAGGCCGATACTAAACGATTCAAATTGACGCGGCCGATGTCATTCTTTACAAGGATAATTCCATGATATGCCGGTGCTTTCCGAATCAGATCCGGGGACATCGCTCCCATATCATTTAACTTTGCAAGCGTATGCACATCCTTTTCTTCAAGCATTTCCACAAAACGAAGAAAGACTTCTGCCGTTACCCTTGCATCATCCACTGCTCTGTGATGATGTTCCTGCTTAATGTTTAAACGCTTACATACTGTATTTAACTTAAACTTATTCAGATCCGTAAGAAGCAGTCTTGCCATCTGTACCGTATCAAGCACCGTAAAATCGGTCGTAAATCCCTGCCGCTTTGCATTCTCTTCAATAAAGCTGACATCAAACTCTGCATTATGCGCAACCAGGCTGCAGCCTTCGCAAAATTCCAGAAATTCCGGCAGAATTTCTTCAATCGTCCCTGCATCTGCAACCATCGCATCATCAATACTTGTCAGCTCGGTAATCCGCAGAGGAATCGGTCGCTGTGGATTGACAAACACACTGTAATGGTCTGCTATTTCCCCATTACTTACCTTCACCGCACCAATTTCGATAATCGCATCGTGCAGTGGACTAAAACCGGTAGTCTCTAAGTCAAATACTACATAATCATCAAAAAGTGTCTGTCCTTTATCGTTCGTAACAAGCTTTTTTAAATCATTTACAAAATATCCCTCTACTCCGTAAATAATCTTAAATGGTTCGTCCATCGTGATACAGTGATTTGCAATCGGGAATGCCTGCAATACGCCATGGTCGGTAATCGCCATCGCCGGATGTCCCCATTCTTTTGCCTGGTTGATTACTTTTTTAATGTCAACTACACTGTCTAAATCGCTCATTACGGTATGAAGATGTAGTTCCACACGTTTCTCAAGACTTTTATCCATTCTTTTTTCTGTAAAGTCAGGAATCGGCTTAATACCGGAAATAGAAGAAAGGGTCAGATCGTGCTCAAAGGTATCCATACGAGGCATTCCCTTTACTTTATAAAACTTTCCTTTTTCAAATAAATCTAAAAATTCCGGGAGCTGGTTGTTGGCAATAAATATCTTTCCAACGATCGTATCCGTAAAGTCCGTAATATGAAAACTGACGATTGTGCGCTCTCTTCGGATTTCCCTCAGTTCCATCTTCAGAATCTTTCCGCGCACGACAACCTGTCCGATCTCGTCCACAATTTCCTCCAAAGGAACAACTTCCCCATCACAATCCTTCCCATAAATAACATCCGGATCTTTGGAACGTCTTCTCTGGCTAAATTCCTGCCTTCTTGCTCGCTCTTCAAAGAAATTACCGGAATAATTATGATGCTTCTTTTCTTCTTTTGGCGTTTCCCCTTCTTCCGCTCCGTTCTCTTTCTTCTCACTCTCCACCTTTTTAATCTGGCTCATAACCATATCCACTTCCAGATTCAGCTTATGATTTCTCGCCTTATAAAAAGCCTGTTTCGCATCATCGGTAAAGTCGAACCCAACCTGAATCTCTTTGCCAAAACGATGAGAAAAAAGATGTTCCATATATTCTTTTAAAACCCGCGACTTATCTCTTGCAAGAAAGGAATCTTCTAAGAGAATCGTCATAATATTCCCTTCAAATCCCCATTCTCCGTTCGCAAGAAGACTGTATTCCACACGCCCCATGTTCTTTACTTCATGAAGAATACTGCCCCAGTAATCATTTGTAATACTTTCTAGTGTATAAGCTGCGGATAACTCATACGTATCATCAAATGAAATAAAAACAGAGGTCTTTCCAAACAGCTCCTTTTTGAGATCGTAGGCAACTTTATTTAAAACTTTTCTCTGGATAATATGTTCACTCTTTAAATGAATCACTAACTGCCTTTTCTGCTGCTTCATTACCACTTTAGAAACAACTGCATTGGACAAAATATATTTTAAATTGTCAGGAACCGTATAATCTGGAAATACTTCTGGAAATGTCTGTCCTTCAAGCATCTTTTTCCTCCTTTCCGCTCTAGAGCTTGTTTGAAAAATGCTTTCTGTAATCTGCACGCTCTAGAGCTTGTTTGAAAAATGCTTTCTGCAAGATGTGCGTTGCAATTTGCGGGAGATTTCGCCTGAATGAGGGCGGCGTAGCGGGATACGTCAACTGAATGAAGGCAAAATATACCGTAAATTGAGGCGTGCAGGTTGCTGGAATGATTTTTCAAACACGCTCTAGTATACTCCCGGAATCTTTTTGAAACGAAGACCCCGAGAGTACATTTTCAAGATGTTGCATATATTTTTATTTTCAGAATACACTTTAATAAATAGTAATCGGAAGGACTGTTTTTTTTGAGTGCAAAAACTAAAATTGTTGTTGTAAAAGCAAAAGAACTTATCTATACTGCATTGTTTGTCTGCCTGGGTATCATACTGATCCTTCTTTTGATCTTTATGTTTGCTCCGGAAGAAAAAAGTACAAAAACGAGTGCAGGTGTTTATACACCCGGAGTCTATACTTCTACCATCGCACTTGGTGATAATACATTAGATGTTGCTGTTTCGGTCGATGCCGATCACATTACCTCCGTCAGCTTAAATCATCTTTCGGACAGTGTCAGTGCCATGTATCCGCTCCTTGAGCCATCACTTGAAGAAATCAATGCTCAGCTTGAAAATATTTCTTCAATCGATGATCTGAAATTAAATTCAGAAAACAAATATACAGGACTGATTCTCCAGCAGGCAATTAAAAATGCGCTTTCCAAAGCAAAATCCTGACAAAGCAGCATTTTAAAACGAAAAAACCTTACAGCCCCAGCTTATCCTTTAACTCGTCCAGTTCGCTCATCCAGACTGCTGAACTTGCATCACTCGGCATTCGCAAATCTCCTCTCGGTGAAACCGCAATCGAACCAACCTTTGGGCCATCCGGGAGGCAGGATCTCTTAAAATGCTGTGCAAAGAAACGCCAGCAGAATGTACGAAGCCATTTATAACAGGTGGCTACATCATATTCTTCTCCAAATGCCTGGCGGGTCAGACGGAAAATCTTTTCCGGATGGAAGCCAAAACGAAGCATATAATATAAGAAGAAATCATGTAATTCGTAAGGTCCTACCAAATCTTCTGTTTTCTGTGAGATCACACCATCTACCGGTGGAAGCAATTCCGGACTTACCGGAGTATCTAAAATATCAAGAAGTACTTCTTTTAACTCCTGCTCTTTGCTTGTATCTGCGTAATACCGTACCAGATGTCTTACGAGAGTCTTTGGTACAGAAGAATTCACCGCATACATGGACATATGATCCCCATTATAGGTCGCCCAGCCAAGTGCAAGCTCCGACATATCTCCGGTTCCAATTACCATTCCGTTCGTCTGATTTGCGATATCCATCAGAATCTGGGTTCTTTCACGTGCCTGTGAATTCTCATAGGTCACATCGTGATTCTCCGGATCATGGCCGATATCTGAAAAATGCTGTTCTACTGCTTTATTAATACGTATTTCTCTTAAACTTGCTCCAAGCTTCTTTGTGAGCGTTACCGCATTCGAATAGGTTCTGTCCGTTGTCCCGAAGCAAGGCATCGTCACACAGACAATGTTCTCTCTTGGAATATTCAGCATATCAAATGCCCGCGCTGTCACTAATACCGCAAGTGTTGAATCGAGACCTCCGCTGATTCCGACAACCGCAGACTGGCAATGTGTATGCGCAAGACGCTTTTTCAGTCCCATTGCCTGAATCGTAAGGATCTCATCACATCGTCTTTCTCTGTCTGCTTTATTTGAAGGAATAAATGGTGTTCGTTCAAACGTCCGGCTAATCTGGGTTCTTTCTTCTTTTAATCTAAAATATACTCTCTCATACTTCTTATCTGCGCCCTCAGTCACAAAGGTAGTCATCCTTCTTCTATCTGCCTCTAATCTTTGCAGATCAATTTCTGTCTCAATATAACTGTTCTGGAATCTTCTTGATTCTTTTAAAATAGAGCCATATTCTGCGATCATGTTATGTCCGCTGTATACTAAATCCTGTGTAGATTCTCCTTCGCCGGCACAAGAATAAAGATAGGCACAGACAAGCCGCGCAGACTGCTGTGAGACAAGATTACGACGGTACGTATCCTTTGTCGTTGTCTCATCACTGGCTGACGGATTACAGATTACCGTTGCACCAGCTAATGCATGATGTGTAGATGGCGGCAGTGGAGACCATAAATCTTCACAGATTTCACAGCCAATCATTAATTCCTCCATATTCTCACAGCAAAATAAAAGATTCATCCCAAAAGGTACATCCTTTCCACCAAGACGAATCATCTTTACCTCTTCTTCTCCCGGAGCAAAGTGTCTTGCCTCATAAAACTCCGAATAATTCGGCAGATAATGCTTCGGTACTACCCCTAAGATCTTCCCTCCCTGCACAAATACCGCACAATTATAAAGCTTGTGATTCACTGTTAACGGAAGGCCTAGAACAGTAACCATATCCTGCCCCTTTGTTTCCTCTAAAATAACAAAAAGCTGTTTCTTTGCTTCATCTAGTAATGTCTTCTGTAAAAACAGATCATTACATGTATATGCAGTAAGCACAAGTTCTGGAAAAACTAAAAGCTTCACTCCATTCTTATCTGCCTTTTTCATTACTTCCATTACTTTTTCTTTATTGTGAATCGGATTGGCAACTTCCACATCGACAGATGCCACTCCGACTTTTAAAAAGCCGTCTTTCATAAAAACCTCCAAAAATACAAAATGGGAATCCTAAGTACCTTAGTCTTCCCATTATTGTAATCAATTATTTATCTTTTGGCAACAAACAGTATACAAAAAATGTGTATATCACAAAAATTGTGACAACATCTTCATAAAAAGCTTACTCAAGGAAATCCTTAAGCTTTCTGCTTCTGCTTGGATGACGAAGCTTCCGAAGCGCCTTCGCCTCAATCTGTCTGATACGCTCTCTTGTTACGTTAAATTCCTTACCAACTTCCTCAAGAGTTCTTGTCTTGCCATCATCAAGACCAAAACGAAGCTTGATTACATTACGTTCTCTTTCTGTAAGAGAAGCCATCGCTTCTTCAAGCTCTTCCTTCAACATGGAGAAGGATGCGGAATCAACTGGCGAAAGGAGAGACTCATCTTCAATGAAGTCACCTAACTGGCTGTCCTCTTCTTCACCAATCGGTGTGTCTAAGGATACCGGATCTCTTGATGTCTTTAAAATCTCATCAATCTTGGCAACCGGCATATTCATCTTCTTAGCAATCTCTTCATTCGTAGGTTCTCTTCCGAGCTCCTGAAGTAACATTCTTGAAGTACGAAGAGTTTTATTAATTGTCTCTACCATATGTACCGGTACACGAATCGTCTTCGCTGTATCAGCGATACCTCTTGTGATCGCCTGACGAATCCACCAGGTAGAATAAGTACTGAACTTATTCCCCTTTTTATAATCAAACTTTTCAACGGCCTTCATCAGACCCATATTCCCTTCCTGAATCAAGTCAAGGAAAGACATTCCTCTTCCTACATACTTCTTAGCAATGCTGACAACCAGTCGAAGGTTCGCCTCGATCAGCTGCTTTCTCGCCTGCTCATCACCTTTCTCGATACGCTGCGCCAGAAAAACTTCTTCTTCCGCAGTAAGCAAAGGAATATTACCAATCTCTTTTAAATACATACGAACCGGATCCTCTAAGCTTACACCTTCAAGAATATCCGCATCGTCAATAATCTCTACTTCCTCTGCATCATCGTCTATAAAATTATCATCGTTATCTTCATCTTCGTTGGTATTTAAAACATCAACACCCTGTTTTTCAAAATAATCAAGAATCCACTCAAACTTCTCAGGAGTTAATTCGATGTTCTTAAACGCATCATTAACTTCCTTATATTCTAACACATTCTTATTCTTCTGTGCCTGCTTAAGAAGCTTCTCCATAATATTCGAAAAAACTAATCTTGTATCTTCCATTCTGTTCTCCCAACTTTACTATACCAATCTAACTGCTGTACCATATACTAACACTTCAGCAGCCCCCTGCATCACTTCACTGGATGAATAGCGAACACAGATTACTGCATCTGCTCCCATCTGCTGTGCATTCTTCACCATCTTATCTGTTGCAAGCTTTCTGGCTTTCTCCATCATCTCCGTATACGAAGTCAGTTCTCCACCCACTAAAGTCTTTAAACTGTTCATGATATCCTTTCCTGCATGAACAGTCTGGATCGAAGAACCTTCTACAATACCCAACGGCTCAACATTCCTTCCTGCAATCTGTTCTGTAGTAACTAATAACATAGCTCACCTCCATTACCAGTGGCGACACTCAACCTATTATAATCTCATGTTATCAACATAATACCCCAAAAAAAAGAGGTTGTCAACAAAAAGTGAGGGGAAATGGACGAAAAGATCTGAAAACTACAATTTTAGATTTTGATAAAGAAGAATTTCTTCCAATATTACTTTTTATTCTGTTGTGCTAAACGTTCCATTTTGCCCAATAGTACAGAAACTTCGCAGAAATGAATGCGAAGTTTCTATAGTCAAAATTCCACAGCACAAAAGTCATAAAAAGTAATATTGAAAGAAACCCTTCTTTCCCGTAGTTCATCGCCTTGTAGTTTTCAAATCTTTTCTGACTTCTGCAATGCCCTTTTTATGACAAAATAGATGGGGAAGTTTGTGGTTGTAATCTATAGTTTGTATTACTTTTCTATGTACTTCTTTGCTTCATTTAATGGTAATAAGCCAATGGGTTCTAGCTGTTTATCCTCAACAATTTTCCAAGTATCTTTGTGTTTCTTTAAAATAATTTCATGTTCTGCATCATATCCTGTCGCGGTATCTGTGTTTGATATTGTTAAATATGTTTCTTCTTTGATTTTTGTACTGATTATTGAATCAGATATTTTTTTAGAACTTATGAGATTTACCGCAGTTTTTATTGCTGAATATGTTTCCCCTGATTTTTTCAATTCATCTCTAAACTGTGCGATTTGTTCCCGCAGTTCTTTTTCGTTAAGATTCTCTTTTTTCGATATAAATGGACTTTCACTCACTATTTGTTCATCAGAAATCATAATACTTGCTCTGTCCTTTAAAAGCCGCTCTATTTCATTAGATATTACTGCCTTTTCCTTTTTATTAATATCCGAATTATGCTTGTATATAACCGCCACGCTAACAATTACCAGTACCAGCAGACCTATCATAAGAAATAAAAATACGAATCTTTTATATTTCTTCATCACTATATACTCCTTTTGTTTGTATCCGTAAATCTAAAACTGCTTTGTTTCTTCCACTTCAATCCATGCTGTAATACAAACAAATAGTAACATATATTCAACTTAGTTCACTCTAAAGATTTCTTAACTTTTCATAATAATACTTTATCTGTCCCTTCTTTAAAAAAATGTACTTACTAAATTACTAAGTTGCCAGATGAGTGATAAACGCCGCTATATATACATTTTGTCGGATTGCTCAAAAACATGCAAATGAAATAATTTGGTATTCGTTATCAAAAACAAACAGCCGATGAAACAAAATTTTATGCTGAATTGTAAGAAAACTATGGCAAAGAAAAAAGAATTGTTATAAGTATTGCATTTTGTGACTTTGCGCTATGGAATTCTGACCATAGGAACTTGGGACTCGTTTTTCCCAAGTTCCTGTTTTTCTGGGCAGAATGGAATGTTTAGCGCAACGGAACAAAATCTAACTTATAACAATTCTTTTTTCTTTAGAAGACTGAATACAATTCAGCTCAATATCTTCTACTAAAAGCGGTGTCTGTGTCCCCAGCAAATTATTTTATGTTTAAAATCTTCTTTACTTCTTTACACATGTCTGCTGTTTCACATACTGTGTCATGCAGTACTGCGGCGCTTCGGATATCTTCGATTGCCTGTGGTACCTTTACGCCTGACAGTTTTTCTAATTCGTCAATAAGTTCGAAATCTGTCTTACTGTCATAAGAAGGATTGATTGCATTCATAACGCTTCTTGTAAATTTATATGGACTTGCTGTAGATGCGATCACTGTCTTTGTCTTATCGTCTGTTTCTTTTTCATACTTTTTATAAACAGCGGCTGCTACAGCGGTATGTGTGTCAATGATGTAACCTGTCTTATCATAAACTTCTTTGATCGTCTGTGCTGTTTCTTCTTCTGTTGCGTAGTTTCCGTAGAAGTCTTTCATCTGTTCTTTCATTTCTTCGGTGATCGTATAAACACCGTCTGTGTTGAGTTCTTTCATGAATTCTCTGTTCTTCTCGGCATCTCTTCCTGCTGTCTGGTAAATGAGACGTTCTAAGTTACTGGAGATTAAGATGTCCATGGATGGAGAAGATGTGAGGATGAAGTCTCTGTTTCTGTCATAGCATCCTGTGGTAAAGAAATCAAAAAGTACTTTGTTCTCATTGGATGCGCAGATTAACTTCGCAATCGGGATACCCATCTCTTTTGCATAGGATGCTGCGAGGATGTTTCCAAAGTTTCCTGTTGGAACAACAACGTTGATCTGTTCTCCTTCGGAAATCTCTCCACGTGCCAATAATGCTGCGTAGCTGTAAACATAGTATACAACCTGTGGAACAAGACGACCAATATTGATAGAGTTCGCGGAAGAGAACTGATATCCTGCTTCGTTCATTTCCTGTGCAAGAGCTGCATCAGAGAACATCTTCTTTACGCCTGTCTGTGCATCATCAAAGTTACCTTCGATTCCGATAACATATGTATTATCTCCACGCTGTGTTACCATCTGTTTTTCCTGGATCGGGCTTACACCATGTTTTGGATAGAATACGATAATCTTTGTTCCAGGTACATCAGCAAAGCCTGCTAAAGCTGCCTTTCCTGTATCGCCGGATGTTGCTGTAAGAATAACGATCTCGTTCTTTACGTGGTTTTTCTTTGCACTTGTTGTCATTAAATATGGAAGGATGGAAAGTGCCATATCTTTAAATGCGATTGTTGCACCATGGAAAAGTTCAAGATAGTAGGCATCCTCTTTCTTTACTAATTCTGCAATACTTTCTGTGTCAAACTTTTTATCGTAAGCACTGTTAATACAGTGTTTTAATTCTTCTTCTGTAAAATCTGTCATGAAAAGCTTCATAACTTCATAAGCTACTTCCTGGTAACTCATTGCAGAAAGTTCTTTTAATGACTTATCCAGCTTTGGAATATATGAAGGAACAAACAGACCGCCTTCTCCGGCAAGTCCTTTTAAAATAGCCTCGGAAGCGGTTGCTGTTTCCTGATTATTTCTTGTACTTTTATAAATCAAATCCATTTTTACCTCCTGTATGCAGTGTGCGTCAGCCGCACACAAGTGTGTTTCACAATCAAATAAACGTCACAATTATAGCATAATCCAAACTTTTTGTATACGCATAATTTGCAGGTTTTCATTCTTATTTATTCTTTTTTATTTTTTCAACAAAATTTTCGAACAATTCCTGCCTGTTTTTATTCCTTTTTATCATTTATTTTTTATTCTTTATTCTTTATGTTTTTATTTTTACGCCTTTTATTCTTTTGCCTGCTTTTCCATCTGCCATACTGCCAGAGCAATGAAGGCAATTCCCATAAGAATACACACGATACTTGCTGCCTTATAAAACAAAAAAGAAAATGTCTGTGTAGAACTGTCTATTCCGATTCTTCCACAGTAAAGATTCATCAATCCGCTGTCTCCTGTAATGTTTCCATAATACCCCATATATGCTGCCAGAGGATTCAACAAACTAAAAAGCATACATAAATTGATAGCGATCGGTGCAAGACTTTCTGCTCCTGTTACTGAAATCGAAAATGACCGTATTATTTCCGTTGCTAAAACTGTTCCTAAAACAAACATTGCTTCGATTGCTGTATTCTGTGCAAATGCCCAGATTCCTTTCTTGCAGTAACTGAATGAAAAAACAGAAATTGATGCACTCCAAAAAGTACAGATCAGCATCATGATTCCAAGGCGTAGGATTTTTCGCCATGGTAAGCCACTGTAGATGCAGGACAGAGAAATAATCGGTAGGCTTGATACAAAGAGCATCATATATATGGCAATAATTACAGAAACTCTTGCGATTACAAATTGTTTGGAAGAACCTGGTATCATAGCGAATTCTTCTAACATATGCTTTTCTCTGTCTGTCGCATAGAATCCCCACACAGAAAACGGCATCAAAACAAAAATCATACCAATCTGAAAAGTGCTTATGATCAAAAACTGATACAGATAAGAAGAGGTATTATAGGAATAGCCTTCCTGTAAAGATTCTGCATTAAAAAACATAAATAAAATTGTGATAAATGCAAGAATTGCATTATAAAAAATAATGATCATCGGAAGACGGACATTTCTTCCTTCTTTTAACCATTCTACTTTTAAAAAGGGATTTAGCATAAGCTCTTACCTCCGGAAAATTTCTTCTATATTAGCCAGATCTCGCATGTAATTGTGAATTAATGCACCGGATGCAACTAAATCAGTCAGAAGCTCTGCTTCTTCTTTCTCTCCGCCGTTAAACCGGAAAATGACATCATCTCCGTCAACCGTCACCCTGTCAACCAGATGATTTTCTTTTAATACTTCCAGTGCTTTTTCCATCTGGGCTAAAATATGCATCCGCACTGGACTTTTACATAATGCTTCTGCGTATACTTCTTCCACTGGTCCAAAGGTCAGGTTCTTTCCTTCTTCTATTACAACAACATCTGTAATAAAACCCATCATTTCGGGATACATGGATGTGTTGATTATCATGGATGTTCCTTTTTCATGCAGACTCAGCAAAATTCCTATCATCTTTTTTCTTGCTGTAACACTCATATTGTCAAAAGGGTCATCCATTAAGAGCCATTCCGGTTCCTGCAAGATTGCCTTTCCCAGATATAAAAATGGAAAAGTATCTATTGGAAGTTCTCCGATAAATGTTTGTTTATACTTGGTCATCTCAAGCATCTCAAGAACTTCTTCGATCCGCCTGCTCCGGTAACGTCCTCCTACTTTATACAATGATAAAAACAACTCATAGTACTCTTCCACCTTCAGAAGATTATAAAAGCCATATTCTTTTGACATATATCCAAAATTACAATAAGCATTCCTGCCTTCTTCATAAATAGAGATGCCATCCATATAAATCTGTCCTTCTTCTGGCTTTTCTCCACCGGAAGCCACCTTTAGAAGCATGGATTTCGCTTCTTTATCCTCTCCAAGCAATGCCAGTATCACTCCATCCGGGGCCTTAAGATCGAAATGATCTAATACTTTTTCCCCTTTTCTGTAAATAGAAATATTTTGAAAATCCAGCATTCTTTTCCCCCTGTTATTCTTTATAAATTAACGAAATCACCGGTGCAGTCGTATACTCATTGCTCTCTTTTAACTGATACGTAATCATCATTTCACCGGAATCTGATAAATACGGTTTAAGAGCCTCCTCATACAGGCACTCACCTGCAGAGGTAAAAATCCTGTCTTTCTTTTTTGTACGGTAATTATAGGCATAAATCTTGCCGGTGAAATTATCCTTGTTTCTCACAAGCGCCTGTATCTCCCCTTTTCGGTCAAAGATATACGTCGCTTCTGTCTTTTTTTCATCTAACGTATCTTCTTCAATCGCCAGACCTTCTTCTTTTTGTTCCAGACAGGATATATTAATATTCAAAATCTTCTCGCCAGTATTCTTCTCCTTTATAGGAAAATGGTTAACTATCATTGTGACATGATTCTTCAAAACATTTTTATCTGAAAAGAGCTTGAAATCATTTTCATTCGTTATACCAACGATGAGCAGTTCATTTTGCGACTTTTCTGTATTCATATAGGTCTGCTGAATATATTCCATCAGATTCCCTGTTACTGTATTTTCATTATCTGTTCCAAAAACTGTATTTTCTTCATCATAACGATTCCAGCACTTCACCATACTTTCAGAAACTGAAACCTGCTGCCCTGCCTTTATATTCTTAAGAATCACATATTGATTGTCCCTCATTAAAATAACTCTGGAAAAATTATTTGCAGAAATATTTGTAATATCTCCGGAAAATGAAGTATATGTTCTGGTCAGATTCTGACGAAACACTTCTTTTTCTGAATGGTCACCGACATCTCCTGATAATTTCAAAACTCTTGAACTTCCCGGCACGCTTTCTTCAAAAGCAATATCAAATCCTTTCTTTGTATTGTTTATCGTAACGTCCTCGCCGGAAGTTTTTATATTCTTTCCAGTAATCGTCCGATAATTATAATCTACCGGAACTACGGAAGTAACCGATGGAAGCAGATTCACACTTGCTTCTTCTCCCTCGTTTGTCTGATAGAGAAAGTAAATGGTTTCCTGTTGCTTTTCACTATCCCTTACTCTTAACGCAGAAAAAGCACTGTCATTGTTCCCAGTCATTCCTCTTGAGCGCACAAGCATACCTGCTGTAAAGCATATTGCCAGAACAGGAACGACAATCCAGATGTACTCTCTCTTTTTAATCTTTCTGAGATAATAATAGGCAATCATTACAAGCATTAAAATATAACAAATAAAGAAAACGCCATAATAAAATGTATTCGGTAACTGTGACTTCATAAAGGCATACAAAGATTTCTTTACATACCAAAGACTCGTATCACTGCTTTCCATTTCGTTATCTTTTTCTAGAAAATGTGTCATTACAGTAGAAGTCATCTTATCTCTTCCACTCCACTGCAAATAAGAAGTGTTACTAAGACTGAAACGAAGTACCGATACCCTTCCTGCCCCAACCACTGCTGTATATGCAATCGCCGGATTAAGATTTTTATAGGAATTCCAGGTGTATTTTTTTGAAAACTCCAACGTACTCATAAGAACCAAAAGCTCCTGTCCACCCCCTTCTCCCTCTGGATCAGACAGAGCAGAAACTTCAACTCCTTCCTGTACGATACCAAAATCTTTTCCGATTCCTTCTAACGAATCTTTAGAGTCTTCCTGCTGGCTTCCTCCCGTAAGGAGCAGCTTCCCTCCTGACTTTTTAACCCACTTTCTAAGGGCGCGCTTCTGTTCCTTAGATAACTGTCCGGTATCAAACGAATCAATGATGATTCCATCTAGTCCTTGAAAAGCTTCTACACTTTGTGGAAAGCTTTTTCTTGAAAAGGTAATGATCCTGATGTCTTCTTCGCTCTCTTCTCCAACTTCTATACTGTTTAAATAAGATAACTGTCTCGACTGGCTACTCAACACACCGATCAGGCTTTCGCTCTGCCCGCTACTTTCCTCTTCTTTATTCTTCTTATCAGAAAAAGAAACATTCTCTGACAACTGTGTTACCCCAAAGGAATCCTTGATTTCAAAACAGATCACCGATGGATTCCCAAGCTGCGGAACATTCAACGTAATGGTCTGTTCTTCTGAGCGCTGGCACCGGATCGCCGATTGATAGGCAATTCCTTTTCCGTTCTCTCCCGGAAGTGTAACTTTCATTACGCCGGCAAAGCTCTTATCTGTAGAACGAATCTTTAATGTGACTGGCATTTCCTTATCTCTGGCAACATATCCCGCCACACCAAAAACAACACTTCCGGTACAGTTCTCTGTCTTAAACTTGTAACAATATCCATTCGTACCTTCTAATGTCTTCTTATCCCATTCTACGACTATCTTTTGTCCCCGCTGCTGATGCCGACATCCGTAAAACCAGAAAACAACGGAACACAGAAGTAAAAGAAGTAATATTATAATTTTTTTGTAAGTACGGAATAAATCATTAATCATACTTCATTCCTCGTATCTTTTCTGTTATTTTCCGGCTTTTGGTGCATGCGCCTGCACGACCGGAAGCTCAATCTGAAATCTGGTTCCGGATTCATCACTTGTTGCCCATATTTCTCCCTCATGAAGATTCACAATGTTTTTGGCTATCGCAAGTCCAAGCCCGGTTCCGCCTGTTTTTAAGGATCTTGAATTCTCTACTCTGTAAAACTTATCAAAAATCTTATCCAGATCTTCTGCCGGAATAATCTTTCCGTAATTAACGATCGCTACAAATGCCATCTTATCTTTCAGCCCGGTATGCACTTCTACAAGCTTTCCATCTACTCCATACTTAATCGCATTTGAAATCAGATTACCGATTGCTCTTGCAAGAAGCTCGCCGTTTCCCTCGATATTGAGTGCCCCTTCATAAAAGTCTGTGCGGCACTCTAACTTGTGGTCCATAAAGCTTGGATAAAATTCATCTACTAACTGCGGAACAAAGAGATTCAGATCAAGAATCTCTTTCTTTATCTTTACTTTGTTCTTATCGTATCTTGTATAATCAAATAAATCTTTTACAAGTGTCTCTAACTGCTTTGCTTTCGATGATACGATTCCAAGATACTTCTGCTTTTGTTCTTCCGTAAGAAAGTCTCCTTGTGTAAGGAGATCAAGATAACCAAGTATCGATGTAAGCGGTGTCCTAAGATCATGTGCCACATTGGTAATCAGTTCATCTTTCGTCTTCTCTACTGCTTTCTGGGATTCCATCGTTTCATACAGGTTCTGCCGCATCTCATTAATTGAAGCAGCGATTTCTGAGAACTCATCCTCTCCCTGCACAGGAATCTCTTCCATCAGATCTCCCGACTTCATACGCTCTACGCCACTGATGATTTCCCTGACATACATAACGAACTTATTCGATATCAAAATAAAATAAATAACCAGAAGCAATATGGTAAATATTACGATCACCCAGGCATCAAGCGCTACAGACTGTGACATCGTAAATGTTCCTAAACTCATCTTTCCCTGCCCGGATGCTCCCCACACTTTCTTATATTCGCCAGCTATGATCTCCGTCTCATACAAATAGATTCCCATGAATATGAGGCCTTCCGTTGCAATTGTTGCAAGAAGACTTAAAAACATGTACATGATCATCTTAAAACGAAAGCTTTTAAATCGCTTAACCTTCAATTTTGTAGCCTACCCCCCATACTGTTTTTAAAATCTTCGGACTTCTGGAATTATCTTCAATCTTCTCACGCAATCTTCGTATATGAACCATTACCGTATTATTCACTTCATAAACTTTCTCGTTCCATACCTTTTCAAAAATCTCATCTGTACTAAATACTCTGTCCCTGTTCGATGCTAATAAATATAAAATATCGAATTCAATCGGTGTCAGTGCAATTTCCTTTCCGTTCTTTTTCACTACGTGCGCTGCCTTGTTAATCGTAAGATCCTGAATCTCGATCTCATCCTTCCCAGCCGCTTCCTGCTCTTCTCCTAACTGTATTGTCGTATAGCGCTTCATCTGCGACTTTACTCTTGCAAGAAGCTCTAACGGATGAAATGGCTTCGTAAGGTAATCATCTGCGCCCGTACCAAAGCCAACAATCTTATCCATATCTTCCGCCTTAGCTGATAAAATAAGAATCGGAATATTACTGGTCTTTCTAATCTCACGACACACTTCTAACCCGTCAATTCCCGGCATCATAATATCAAGAATAAGCATACGAACCTCCGGATGCTGCTTCAGCGTTTCTAAACACTGTTCCCCATCCGATGCCTTTAATACCTGATATCCATCATTCACCAGATAAATCTCCACAAGATCCGCAATCTCTTTATCATCATCTACTACGAGAATACTAGCATTCTTTTCCATACATTTGCCCTTCCTTTATGTTTTTATTAAAATTCTGCATAACATTGAATGGTTACATTTTACCATAAAACTACTCTAAAAGTCCTTACAAACTTCTTACCTTGACATTTTTCACCTTATTTGCTAGAATGATGAGCGATGCTTTGCATCTTATATTTGTTTGTAAGAGTCGGATAAATGATCGCTTCCCTTTGTTACCGAAAGGTCTGGGAAGAGGAAAGTCCGGGCTTCACAGGGCAGGGTGCCGGATAACGTCCGGTGGAGGTGACTCCAAAGATAGTGCAACAGAGATATACCGCTGGCTTATGCCAGTAAGGGTGGAAAGGCGGGGTAAGAGCCCACCGATTCTCTGGTAACAGAGAATGCCATGTAAACCTCACCCGAAGCAAGACCGAATGTAAAACGATAATCTGGCCCGGATTGTTTTCAGGTGGGTCGCTAGAGGCTGCTGGCAACAGCAGAAGTAGACAGATGATCATTCACGACATAACCCGGCTTATCGTCCGGCTCTTTTTAACAAGTAAATTTCACAGACTATGATGCGCGCAGCTTTTAGTTCTGTATAACGAAAAAGATTTTTTTATATAACATGAATCGTGCCTGTTGAAAAACATCTGCCGAAATATCTCTTCGGATTCGGACAAAAAACGTGTCCGCCCCGATAGAGATATTTCGGCAGATGTTTTTCAAATGTCAGATTCATTGTTATATAAAAAATTCTTTTTCTTTTGTAGGCTATGTGCTGCGCTTCACTATTTTTTATGTCAAAACTTTAAGTGTTATTAAAAAGAGACGAGTGCGACTTGGAGTTTTATATGAAATACTCTTCTTTTCTCGTAGACTTTGTGCTCCACTCTGTTAATTTAATACATGATGGTATTTATTTAGAAAATGCTGTATAAAAGAGCCTGTGGGAAAGAAATGAAATCTTCGGAACCCTCCCCTTTTCTCCCCCTAAAATCTGAAATAGAAATCCTCCGAGAATTCTTTTTGCAGGTTGCCAACGAACAGACCCCCGAAAACTTTTTAGATACCAGATGTAATGTCGGAGCAAGCAAAAATGCGGTGACGCATTTTCTGCGCAGCGATTATCTTTACATCTGGTATCTAAAAAGTTTTCGGGGGTCGTCTCCCTGGCTAACTCCAAAAGATTTCAAAATCCCCTATTTCAGATTCTGAATCTCTAACGGATCATAAGTTGTCATCTGGTATACATAGTAGTTAAGCCAGTTCGTATATAACGTATTGGCATGGCATCTCCATGACTTTACCGGTCCTAATTCCGGCTTATCATCTTTGTAATAACGTTTTGGGAACGGAACATTATCCATTCCTTTTGCCAGATCTCTCTTATACTCCCCGTCAAGTGTCATAACATCATATTCAGGATGTCCAGTTACAAAAATCTGCCGTCCTTCTTTTGCTATAATAATAAAAGGACCTGCTTCTTCGGAATCTGCCAGAATCGTCAGTTCCGGATTCTTCTCCACATCTTCTCGGACAATCCTGGAATGTCTGGAATGTGGTGCATTAAATACATCATCAAATCCCCGGACAAGAGGAGTCTTTCTGTGAATCGTACGATGTTCAAAAATTCCAAATATTTTTTCATCTAACAGTTCCTTACGCACACCATAATGATAGTAAAGACCTGCCTGCGCTGCCCAGCAGATGTGGAAGGTTGAAGTGACATGTGTTTTAGACCACTCCATAATTTCCACTAATTCCGGCCAGTAATCTACTTCTTCAAAATCCAGTGTCTCTACAGGTGCTCCTGTAATAAGTAATCCATCAAAATACTGCTGTTTGATTTCAGGAAAAATCGTATAAAAAGTTTCCATATGGGTTCTGGATTCATTCTGCGCATTATGTGTTTCTGTTTTTAAAAAGGTAATGTCAACCTGTAACGGTGTATTAGAAAGACTCCGTAACAGTTGAAGCTCTGTTTCCTGCTTTGTAGGCATCAGATTCATGATAATAATTTTTAATGGACGGATATCCTGTTTTAAAGAACGTTCATAATCCATTACGAAAATATTTTCATGTTCCAGTATTTTTTTTGCCGGCAAATCAGTATTTATTCTGATTGGCATATATTTTCATCTCTTTTCTATTATTGTTTCAACCCGTTGCTGTCGCTAAGTCTCTTTTTTGTAAAACATTCTATTGTTATTTCATCATTTTTAATCTTTATTGATTATTGTCAATCATCGAAAGAAATTCTTCTTCTGTGATCACAGGTATTCCCAGTTCTTTCGCTTTCTTATTCTTACTTGAAGAAGACATCGTATCGTTATTGATAAGATAATCTGTCTTTTTAGAAACAGAACCTGTCACTTTGCCTCCAAGGCTTTCGATCTTCTCTTTTAATTCCTTTCGGTTTGCGAAGTGCTCTACCGTTCCGGTAATAACAAATGTCTTATCTAAAAGGCTCTGTGCCGATTCTCCTTCTGCTGATATATTCTCCACTTCAAAATGTAAATATGGAAGTAGCTTTTCAAGGAGCTTCTGGTTATGGATATTATCAAAGTAATCTCTTACACTTGCTGCGATTACTTCTCCGATTCCATCGATCTGTGTCATCTCTTCTACGGATGCTCCTCGGAGATTCTCTAACGAATTGCCAAAATGACGGCATAAAAGCTTCGCATTTGAACTTCCAACGTTAAGAATTCCGATTCCGTAAACAAAACGGAATAACTGTGTCTCTCTTGACTTTTCAATAGACTGTATTAAATTATTATACGACTTCTCACCAAATCCGTCCATAGCAATAATCTGCTCTTTATATTGTTCTAAAGTGTACAGGTCATTCAATTCAGACAAAAATCCCTGCTCGATCATTTTCATCAACGTTGCTTCTGACAATCCTTCAATATCCATCGCATCACGACTCACATAATGAGAAAAGAGCTTTACTTTCTTTGCGCTACAATACGGATTCACACAGTATAACGTCTTCACATCATTCTCAATCCGCACTTCTGTCGCACCGCCACAGGCAGGACAATGTGCAATCGGGCTGCATGTTCCACTTCTCGTCAGATTCTCAGCGATCTGCGGAATGATCATATTTGCCTTATAAACTTTGATATGATCATTCTCTCCAAGCTCCAGCCCTTCCATAATGCTGATATTATGAAGGCTCGCACGACTGACTGTCGTTCCCTCAAGCTCCACCGGTTCAAAAACAGCAATCGGGTTAATCAGCCCTGTTCTTGACGGACTCCACTCAATGTGTAAAAGCGTTGTCTCTGCCTCCTCATCTGCCCATTTAAACGCAATAGCATTACGAGGAAACTTTGCCGTTCTTCCAAGAGAATTCCCGTAGGCAATATCATCATAAATAAGAACCAGTCCATCCGAAGGGAAATCATTTTCTACGATTTTTTCTGAAAACTGCTGAATTTCTCCGATAATATTTTCTCTTGTCACTCTCTTATACGGTACAATTTCAAAACCGAGATCCTGTACCCAGAGCATATTACTTTCAACAGAATTCTCCAGCTCTCTTCCTTCTGCTTTTACAAGTGCAAATGCAAAGAAAAATACATTTCTTCTGGCTGTCACTTCATTATTCAGCTGTCTTACAGAACCACTGCACAGATTACGTGGATTCTTGTAACGCGCATCCACATCTTCAATTCCTTCATTAATCTTTCGGAAATCCGAATACTTGATTACTGCTTCACCACGAAGAACGACCTCGCCTGCAAATGGAATCTTTGCCGGAAGATTTTTAAATACTCTGGCATTATTCGTGATAACCTCACCTACAACACCATTCCCCCGCGTTACTGCCTTCTGCAAAATACCGTCACGATACGTAAGCACAACCGTAAGACCATCCATTTTCCAGGAAAGAAGCCCTTCTCTTTCACCTAACCAGTCTCGTAATGCTTCCGGGCTCTTTGTCTTATCTAAAGACAGCATCGGACTCTCATGTGTTTCTTTTTCGAGTTCACTAAGTACTTCATAGCCGACATTCTGTGTCGGAGACTGGCTCATAACAATACCAGTCTCTTTCTCTAACGCCTGCAGTTCATCATATAATTCATCGTATTCTTTATTGGAAAATACTTCCCGGTCTTCCTGATAGTATGCTCTAGAAGCCTTATTCAATACTTCTACAAGTTCTTTCATTCTTGCCTGCTTATCCATGATAAACCCCTTCCGGTTTTCTTCCGGCAAGTTTTTCAAGCTTAGAAAGCTCCTCGCCAGTAATTTCCCGATACTTTCCTGTCGGAAGATCTCCCAGATGAATATTCATAATACGAAGACGCTTTAACTCTCTTACTCTGTAGCCACATGCCTCACACATACGACGAATCTGGCGATTCATTCCCTGTGTAAGAATAATACGAAATGTATACACACCTGTCTTTTTTACTTTACATGGGCGGGTAACTGTATCAAGAATCTCCACTCCCTCACTCATCTGCTTTAAAAAGGCATTCGTCACCGGACGATTGATCGTCACTTCATATTCTTTCTCGTGATAATTTCTCGCCTTTAAAATCTCATTCATTAACTCCCCATCGTTCGTCATTAAAATAAGACCTTCGGAATCCTTATCCAATCTTCCTACCGGATAAACTCTCTCCGGATACTTCAAAAAATCAACGATATTATCTCTTTCTCTCTTCTCCGTAGTACAAACAATTCCCTTTGGCTTATTCACAGCCAGAACGATCTGCTTACGGCTTATCGAAATGCACTTACCATCGACACGAACTTCCTGTCCTGCATGAACCTTCTGCCCTAACTGTGCCGGCTCTCCATCAATCAAAATACGGCCCTGCTCCACATAGCGGTCTGCCTGTCTTCTAGAACACACACCTGCATCACTTAGAAACTTATTCAGGCGCATCGGCTCCCCTGTAGAAATCTTTTCTTTAAAATCCTGATTCTTTCTTCCTGTATCCGTCATTACTTATCAAACTTTCCATTCGCTTTATTCTGAAACTTCTCTGCATCTACAATGAATCTCTCATGCGTTCCCTTACCGATCACACCTGCAGGATCCTTCACTTCCACTGCAAAAGTCAGCTTCTTTCTATCAATCTCTGTAAGTGTTACTTCACAACTTACTTCACAGCCAATCGGACTGGCAGAAACATGATCTACGTTTAAATTCGTACCAACCGTTGTCATTCCCTCATCAAGATGGCCATCTAATAAAGCAACTGCTGTCTTTTCCACTAATAATAACATCGCAGGAGTTCCGTATACTAAAAGACTTCCGCTTCCTAATGTCTTAGCCGCATTCTCTACTGTTACTTTCTCCGTTTTTATCATTTTCATTCCTGTATCTAAAGCCATTTTAAAACCTCCCAAATTTTCATTGTTCTATTTCTAATGCTGTATTAGTATACCAGAAAAGAGAAAATTTTTCCATTAAAATTACTATTTTATTATTCATTGGGGAAATAGACGAAAATAAAAAAGGCAGCCTATAGCCACTGTAAAGATATCACTGCGTAGAAAATGCCTAACCGGCATTTTTACTTGCTCTCACATTACATTGGCTATAGGCTGCCATTTTTATTTTCTGTTTTCTTTGTCAAAGACTTCAAACTTATGTTATAATACTTTTTAAGAAACTAACTGATTAGTAATTTATTTTTAAGAAAAGAGGATATTATCATGAGTGAATCAATGGCAGATTTTGAAAAAGAAATTGATGAGTCCCTGAAAACTCTCAACGTTGTAGAGAATGAAGGCGAGGCTCCTGAAGAAGAAACTGGATTTAATGCCTGGGATAAAGTTCAGCAGTATTTAGAAGATGGCACTGTTCTCTCCTTAAAAATCGGCGGTATCGTGAATAAAGGAGTTATCGTTTATGTAGATGGACTCCGCGGATTCATCCCTGCTTCCCATCTTGAGATTGGTTATGTAGAAGATACAAACCCATACCTCGGAAAAACGGTAGAAGCAAAGGTTATCACAGCCGATCCTGAGAAGAACCGTCTTGTATTATCTGTAAAAGAAGTCCTTTACGACAAAAAGCGTGCAGAAAAAGAACAGCGTATCAACGCAATCGAAGCTGGTGCTGTTCTTACCGGTAAAGTAGAATCTCTGATGCCTTATGGTGCATTCATTGACCTTGGCGATGATATTTCCGGCCTGGTACACATTTCCCAGATTGCACAGAAACGTATCGAGTCTCCAGCAGAAGTATTAAAAGTTGGACAGGAAGTTAATGTGAAAGTATTAAAAGTTGAGAATGGCAAGATCAGCCTCAGCATGAAAGCTTTAGAGGAAGTTGCTCCTGAAGAAGAAGATACAAACGGAGAAGAAACTGTAAGCTATAAAGACGAAGGTGATGCAACAACAGGATTAGGGGCATTACTGGCAGGACTTAAGCTGTAATCTTGCTTGATTAGACAGACGAAAAAAGAAAATATCCCCTATCCCATCTGCTCTGTAGTCGCTGTATTTAAGATGCTCGTCCGCATCTTAAATACGCTCCGAAGCCGCATCTGGGATAGGGGATAGTTTCTTTTTTCTGACTGTGCAAATCGGCAGTTGGGAACCATCTTCTGTAGTGGAACTTCCTTGTGGAGATTTTACAAATATTTATTGACTTTTATGTTACATCATGTATATACTAATTTTTTAGTAACCATTGCTATATTATAATGAGATAGCGCAAAATGACAGATTCTATGATCTTACATCTAGAAGACTTAGAAAAACGCTATTTTTCTTAATTTTTTTAACTACACTAATATTATGATATTAGGGTCAAAAGGTATTTTGCCCCTAACTTGATGCCACGAATTACTCCGCAGCTAATGTAGCTCCCGTAATTCTGAAACATTCAAAATCCGCTATCTTATCGGATTAATTCCCGTCTGTGAAACCACCCTGTTTCCCGTCAAAACATTTTTTATCAACATCGCAGACTGCATCGCTATCGCCCTTGTTGCCATGCTTGCCTCAAAAGGATCTATTTCTAATCCAAAGTTTATTCTTTTCTTAAAAACTGGAATTTGCGGGGGATTTACTACGTTCTCAACCTTTGCACTTGAATCCACCACTCTCATAAAAGAGGGACATCCAAAGGTGGCTTTTCTCTATATGGTGCTCAGCTTACTTGCAGGAGTATGTACGATTTTTGCAACGGAGTTAGTTCTAGAATAAAATTTTCCATAAGGAACAAATTTCTTGTTGCGGAATATTCCACATCTGATATAACTAAATTTCAAGTATACACAACTATTAGAATGTCAGCCTTTTTGGATTTAATTCCATGGAAATCCATATCCTTCTGGAGAATCCCCATTCTTACCTAACTGTGGATTTGGAGTAGACAGAAAAAAGAAAAAATAATATATCCCAGATGCGGCTTGGGAGCGTGTTTAAGATGCGGACGAGCATCTTAAACACAGCGACTACAGAGCAGAT
>OLOM01000212.1_pt1 | contig 45877 bp, 39 predicted proteins | sample 1672531 | NCBI WGS metagenome assembly OLOM01 (sample SAMEA3136696, study PRJEB25190) | human gut metagenome | reverse complement strand
CCGTAGGCTCTACGCTCGGTGTGGGGGCCGGAGTAGGGGTAGGGGTAGGGGTAGGGGTCGCACGCGGGTCTGTCACGCCGAGCAGCTTCAAGAGAAAGCCCTTCGTCAGCACAGCATCTTCCGTGCAAAGAAAGACATACGGGTCTTCCTCCGTACCGGCACCTTTAAACGGCTTCGAGTGCTCTGTAATCTCCGTATACAGTTCTGCCTGCGATTCCGGCACCGGCGTGGGAGTGGGTTCCGGCTCGGGCTCCGGGATAACCGGCTCCACATACGGCGCCGTATTCTGGAGCTTTGTAAGTTCTTTTTCGGCCTGCTCCAGTTCGTATTTCTTCTTTTTTTCTTCAAGCTCCTTACTCTCTACCTTCAGCTGAAGCTTTGTCGTATCATACTGTAAAAGCGTATCGCCAATCTTGACGGTATCGCCCTCTTTGACGAAAATCTTAGAAATAGCTTTTTCTTTATCGGGGTAAAGTTCCTGCACAAAGTCACTTGTAGCATTACCGTAGGTGCTGGACTGGTCGCCCCAATACTGTGTGGAGATATTTGAAACCTGCTCCACATCCACCGTGGCATTTGCCGCCTTGCCGTTCACCGCGACCGTCACGCCGGTGATGATCAGCGCGATCACGATCACGACGGAGACCACCGTGATCATGACTTTTTTAAGTGGGAAATTTGCCGGCAGATTCATGCTTCCGCCTCCTTTTCCTCGGGGATATGTTGTTCCGCAAACTGACCGTCGCGAATATGCAGCACGCGCTTTGCGTGGTTTGCCACATCGAGATCATGCGTGATCATCACAACGGTCACACCCTCGTCGTTGAGCGTCTGGAACAGCTCCATGATCTGCGCGCCGGACTGGCTGTCGAGTGCGCCGGTCGGTTCATCGGCTAAAAGAATTTTCGGATTGTTGACGATGGCGCGGGCAATCGCGACGCGCTGGCACTGGCCGCCGGAAAGCTGGTTCGGCTTAAAATCCACACGGTCGCCGAGACCTACACGCTCTAAAGCACGCACGGCACGCGCACGTCGCTCTTTTTTCGGCACACCTGCGTATAAAAGGGGAAGCGCCACGTTTTCCGCCGCGCTCTGGCGAGGCAAGAGATGAAAGCTCTGGAACACGAAGCCGATGGAGTTGAGGCGAATTTCCGAAAGCTTCGATTCGCTGCTGCCGATGATATTCTCACCCGCAAGTGCATACGTGCCTGAAGTCGGCAAATCAAGGCAGCCAATGATATTCATCAGCGTCGTTTTACCGGAGCCGGACGGACCCATGATGGCGACATATTCTCCCTCATCCACAGAAAGAGAGATGTCTTTTAGAACCGGCACTTCCATTTTGCCTTGGATATACGTTTTATAAATGTTGTGCAGCTCTAAGATCATGCCGTAGCACCCCCGATAACGGTTTCAAAGTTCGACGTCGCGCCATCCGCCGTGTCCGTTTCGCCCTCGGACTCCGTTACAGCACCTTCTGCGGGCATGGCGCTGTAGCCGTTCGGGTCGCCGTCCATACCGCTGCCGTCTTCCGCGGGCATAACACCGTTTGCATCGTCCGTTTTGGCATCGTTCATGTCACCGTTTGCGGCATCCATATCTGTGGAATCGTCACCCTGGTTCATATAGGAAATATCGTCCGTAGCATACATGCCGCTGTGCACGCGGTCTTCCACAACGGCCAAGCGATCGTCTGCCGTCACGCCGGACGTAATCTCATATTCGGAAAGGGTATCGTCAAACTTGCCGAGCTGCACTTCACGCTTTTCGATGCGATTCTTGTCGTTTACGGCCCAAACGTAGTTTTTGCTGCCTTCGTTGAGAATATAGTAGCTTGGCAGCCAAATTCCGGTCTTCACGTCTTCGGCCTCATCCGGCTCCACGTAAACGTGCTGACCGAGCATGAGACCTTTGAAATCATCGAGCACAAGGTAGAAGTTATACTTTGTCGCCTTTGTAAACGAGTTTTCGGAACCGTAGTAAACGCCGCTGTTGTTATTATCGTTTGCGGCTTCGCGTTCAATGCTCTCCACGGTGCCCGTCCAAGTCTGCTCCGGGTCTACGCGGGAGACGACCTTCATTTTCATGCCCTCCTGCAAGGAATAGACATTCAGCTCCGTTGCCGTGCCTTTTACACGGTAAGAACCCGTCGCGAGAATCGTAATATACGCGTTCGTAGAATCGCTGCCGCTTGTGTTGGTATTGGAACCGTCATTGATCTGCTTCACAACGCCGGCCATTTCTGCCATGACATCTGTATTTTCAAGCGATTTTTTGAGGTTCTCGATCTCTTTCGCCTTCGTAGACTGATCGTATTCCGTCGATTTCACTTCAAGCTGCGCAGACTGAATCTGTAGGGTATAGGAAAGCTGTTCGTCGGAAGACGCTTTGTTCTTTTCCTTCTGCAGGGAATCAATCTGCTGGTTCAGCGTAGAAATGCGGTTTTTAAGGCTTTCCAGCTGTAACTGCGCCTCTTCAAGCTGCATTTGCAGGTCGTCCGTATCGTAGCTGAACAGCTTATCGCCAACTTTTACTTCCTGGCCGACCGTCACATACAGCTCTGCGATTTTCTTTGTGTCGTCCTTCTGCACGGAGAGCGTCTTTTCCGGCTCCACAACGCCGGAGTATTTCGCCGTCATACCAAGTGAACCCGTGCCGGTGATGTCCGCAACGCTCGTCACATACACCATCTCATTTGGGTCGCTCGGCGCAACGCTGCCGCCGCGGAAGAAAATGAGCCAGATTACAATGCCGATCACGATCACAGCGCCAACGGCAATACCGGCGATTGTGAAAATCTTTTTCTTAGTCATAAAGTCAGTCCTTTCCTCCGCGCAAAACACCCGGCGCGGACTCTCTGATGGTTCTATTATACAGGTAAGACAAAAAATAAACAACTTAAGAAACTCTTACAAACGCAAAAGATTTGCAAAAATCGCGCTCTTGACCGCGCGTAAAATCGGGGGTACAATGGTAGCAATATAGAAAGGGAGGATCTGTCTTATGAAAAATGAACACATCGCTTCATCTGTAACCGAACTCATCGGCAAGACGCCGCTTTTGCGTGCGTCCCGCTTTGCGGCAGCTGCGGGCATTTCCGACGCGCCGCTTTTGAAGCTTGAATATTTAAACCCCGCCGGCAGCGTAAAAGACCGTGCGGCACTGAAAATGATTGAAGACGCCGAAAAAGCCGGCAAATTGAAGCCCGGCGCGGTTATTGTAGAGCCAACCTCCGGCAACACGGGCATCGGCCTCGCATCTATTGCAGCGGCGCGCGGCTACCGCGTGGTGCTCACCATGCCGGAAACCATGAGCGCCGAGCGCCGCAAGCTGCTTTCCGTATACGGCGCGGAAATCGTACTCACACCGGGCAAAGACGGCATGCGCGGTGCGATTGAAAAGGCGGACGAGATCGCGAAAAGTACACCCGGCAGCTTCATCCCCGCACAGTTTGAAAATCCCTCAAACCCTGCCGCACATTATGAAACGACCGGTCCGGAGCTTGTACAACAGACAGACGGCAAACTCGACATTTTCGTTGCGGGCATCGGCACCGGCGGCACCATCACCGGCACGGCGCGCTATTTAAAAAAGCATCTGCCACAGGTACACACCGTCGGTTTGGAACCGGCGACTTCACCGCTCATCACACAGGGCAAAAGCGGTGCGCACGGCTTACAGGGCATCGGCGCAAACTTCATCCCGAAAAACTACGATGCTTCCGTTGTGGACGAAGTGCTGACCGTCACGGATGAAGAAGCGTACAAAATGGCAAAATTATTGGCCCGCACCGAGGGCATCCTCGTCGGCATCACGTCCGGCGCGGCGCTTGCCGCAGCCGTGCGCCTGCTGCGCATGCCCGAAAATGCAGAAAAAACGCTTGTGGCGCTTCTGCCCGACAGCGGCGACCGTTATTTTTCCACCCCGATCTTTGAATAAACGAAAAGGAATTTCATTTTATGGCAAAAAAATACTACGCCGTCCGCGCCGGGCGCAAAACCGGCATTTTTGAAACGTGGGACGAATGCCGTGCGCAGACGACCGGCTTTAAAGGCGCGTCGTTCAAAAGCTTTCCGACGCTTGCAGAAGCCGAAGTCTATATGCGCGGTGAAAACGATCTGACGAAAGCCACTCCGGCAGAAAACACGACCGCAGCGTCTGAAGAAGACGGCGCCGTAGCTTACGTAGACGGCAGCTACCACATCGGCACAAAAGAGTTTTCCTGCGGTGCTGTGCTGTTTTTAAACGGCGAAGAACTGCATTTTTCCGAAAGATTCACTGACCCCGACCTTGCCGAAATGCGCAACGTGGCAGGGGAGATCAAGGGCTCCGAAACTGTTCTGCGCTACTGCATCGAGCATGATGTGCCCTCCGTGACAATCTACCATGATTACGAGGGTGTAGCAAAATGGGCGACGGGGGAATGGAAAGCAAAAAAGCCCGGCACCATCGCGTACCGCGAATTCTGTGCCGCAGCCGCAAAGCACATCCGTTTCCGCTTTGTGAAAGTCAAGGGGCACTCCGGCGACAAATACAACGACCTCGCCGACCGTTTAGCGAAAGACGCGCTCGGCATTCAGTAAAACAACATAGCAAAAAGGCGAGCTGCACGGATGTGCGGTTCGCCTTTTGTTATACATTACGGAATTTCAGGAGCAAGTTTACGCGTTTTTCGCTTCGTCGTACGCGTCCTTAAAGCGCTGCATCGCGGCGTTGAGCATCTTTTCGGGACCTGCGAGGTTTACACGCGTATGCATGGTGCCGCCCTGCGAGAACAGCGTGCCGGCGTCACAGAAAAGATCATGCTTGCGCAGGAGCTTATCGAGCGCTTCATCATCGAGACCGAACGTCGTGCAGTCGATCCACATGAGGTACGTGCCCTGCAGATCGCTGTATGTAACGCCCGGGCAGTTTACGTCGATAAACTTGCAGAAGTTCTTGTAGTTTTTATAGATAAGGTCGATGACCTCTGCAAGCCAACCTTCGCACTCCGTGTAGCCGAGACGGCAGGCCTCAAGGCCGAGCGCACCGGCGGACGGCGTGAAGTGTTGCTGCAAAATACTCTGGAATTTTGTTCTCAGTTCTTCATCGGGAATAACAATATTCGAGGTCTGGAGCGTCGCAAGGTTAAACGTCTTGCTCGGCGCAGTGCAAACAAGATACTTCGGCAGTGCATCCTTGCAGGCGTTTGCAAATGCCACGTGCTTATGACCCGGCATGATGAGGTCGGAGTGGATCTCGTCGCTGACCACGATGACGTTGTGCTTTGCGCAGATGGCACCGAGCTTTGCGATTTCGTCTTCCGTCCAAACGCGGCCAACCGGGTTGTGCGGATTGCAGAAGATAAACATCTTGTTTTTTTCTTCTGCGCACAGCTTCTCAAAGAGGTCAAAGTCAATCGTGTATGTCTCGTTCGTGTTGATGAGCGGGCACTCCACGTTTTTTCTGTTATTGTGCTCAATGGTCATTCTGAACGGATAATAAACCGGCGGCATAGTGATAACGCCGTCGCCGGGATCGGTATAGGCCAGAACCGAAACAGCCAGAGCCGTTACGACGCCGTGTGTAGAAACAATTTCTTCTTTCTTAATATTCCAGTCGTTGCGACGCTTCATCCAGCCGCATACCGCATTGAAGTATTCCTCTGTGGGGCCGGTATAGCCGAGGATATGCGTATCGATGTACTTTTTCAGACCCTCTACGATCTCCGGCGGGTTTTTCAGCTCCATATCCGCAACGGAAAGCGGTGCAACGTTTTCCGGCAGGTCCGGATGCTCTTTTGTCATCTCGTCCCATTTGCCGGAGCCGGTGTTTTTTCTGGAAACCAGCGTTTCAAAATCATGAATCATTGGTAATTCCTCCCATTCTAAAATAAGGTAATCTACTTTCAAACGGTCTTATTCAACCTCAAGGTCTGCAAAAGAGAAGGTGGTGCAGTCTACAAGGCCACGGTCGGTCAGGCGCAGCTCCGGCAGACAGGCGAGGGGGATTAAAGCCATCGTCATAAACGGAGATTGAATGTCGCAGCCGATCGTTTCCCAAGCTTTGCCGAGGTCCTCGACGAGCTCGTCCATTTCTTCAGCGGACTTTGTGTTCATGAGACCCGCAAACGGCAGCGGAACACAGCCGAGCACCTTGCCGTTCTGCACAATACACTCACCGCCGCCGCATTGAATGAGTGTGTTTGCAGCAAGTGCCATATCTTCGTCATTCGTGCCGACAACGAGCAGGTTGTGTGCATCGTGTGCAACGGTGGAAGCCATTGCGCCGCACTTGACGTGGAATCCCTTGACAAAGCCAACGCCGTGCTTGCCGGTCTTATTGTGGCGCTCGAAGACGAATGTCTTCAAAACATCCTGCTGCACATCGCTCTTTAATTCGCCGTTTTCAACCTTGAGTTCAACGTGACGCTCATAGTCGCCGACATGTACCGGGATAATCTCGATCGCACGGACGGTTGCCGTGCCAATCTTATCGGTATGCACCTTAAAGGTTTCCGGGGTTATCGTCTCGCCGACGTGCATCGTGTCGAGCGCCCATGCGGGAAGCTCAGACTTCGGCAGGTCAATCGTCAGCTTTCCGTTTTCTGCAACAACGTCGCCGTCGATGAGCACGCGGGTGACGCGGATGTCTTTTTCGTTATCAATAAATACGATGTCCGCGCACTTACCCGGGGTGATGGAGCCGAGCTCGTGATCCATCTGGAAGCATTGCGCGCAGTTGAGCGTGACCATCTGGATGGCCGTGACAAAATCGATACCGAAGGAGACGGCACGACGCACGATGTGATCGAGATGACCGTTTGCAACCAGCGTATGCGGGTGGGTATCGTCGGAAATCATCGTCGCAAATCGGCTGTCCACTTTGTGCTCCGTGATGGCCTTGGAGACCTCCTGCAGATCGTGCCAAGCGGAGCCCTCGCGCAGCATGGCATACATGCCGAGGCGCATTTTTGCGAGTGCGTCCTCCGCACGGGTGGATTCATGACAGCAGCGCACGCCGCTTGCAATGTATGCATTGAGGCCGCAACCTGTCTCCGGGATGGAATAGTGACCTGTGATGATTTTGCCGGCTTTCAACGTTTCGCCGGTAATGTTGTGCGTCGGCTCCGCGGAAGCGGTGATGCCCGGGAAGTTCATCATTTCGCCGAGGCCAACGGTATAATCGTGCTTCATTTCCGAGGCAATATCCGCGGCGGTGATCTCCGCGCCGGAATCCTCAAATCCCGGAACAGCCGGAACACAGGAAGGGGTCGTCAGCATAGCCTTCAGCGGAGTCTTTTCCGCCTCTTCCGCCATCAGGTCAACGCCTTTAAGGCCAAGCACATTGCAGACTTCGTGCGGGTCATAATAAATCCCGACGGTGCCATGGGGGATAACGGCCTTTGCATATTCGATCGGCGTCATCATGGAAGACTCAATGTGGATATGACCGTCAAGGAAACCCGGGGCGATAAGCTGACCCTCGGCATCGATGACCTTTGTGCTTTCACCGATGCAGTGTGCGGCATCGCCGACAAGTGCGATACGGCCGCAGGAAATTGCAACATCGATGTTGTCGAGGATTTCATGCGTGCAGACGTTTACGAGACGCGCATTGCGAATGACCGTCTCTGCGGGCTTTCTGCCCATTGCAACATCGGAAAGCGTGCGGGAGCACTCCCAAAGCTGGGTCTTACAAAACTTGAACATAAAAAGTAGCTTCCTTTCTTTTATCAAGAAAAACACAACGGAAAAGCGCTGCGTTTTTTAGCTTTATTTACTCTATCGGGTTCACGGGATTTTTGCAGAACGAATTCATGCAGCACAAAGCGCATTTCGGATTACGCGCAGTACAGACCGCTCTGCCGTGTAAAACGGTACGGTGACAAAAGTTGTTGCTTTCCTCCGGCGGCAAGACTGCGCGCAGGTCTTTTTCGACTTTGAGCGGCACGTTGCTTTCGGTCAGACCGAGTCGTCCCGTGATACGGATGCAGTGCGTATCCGTCACAACGGCAGGTTTTTTGTAAATGTCGCCCACAACGAGATTTGCGGTTTTGCGTCCCACACCGGGCAGCTTTGTCAGCTCATCCACCGTGTCCGGAATCACGCCGTTATACGAATCGCGCAGCACATGGCACATAGCAAAAATATCACGAGCCTTTGTTTTATATAACCCGCAGGAGCGGATGAGCTCCGCAATTTCTTCCTCGCTGCCCGCGCAGAAGGCTTCCAGCGTAGGGAAGCGGGCAAAAAGCGCCGGTGTAACAAGGTTCACACGGGCATCCGTACACTGTGCGGAAAGTCGCGTTGCAATAAGTAATTGCAGCGGATCCTGATATTCAAGCGAACATACCGCGCCGGGATATTCTTTTTTCAGCGCTTCCACAGCAAGAAGCGCACGTTCCTTTTTTGTCATACAGACCTCCGAAAAAGCGGCGGGCAAGCCCGTCGGAATGCTTTATGTTTATTCTACAACTTTTTCATTCGGTTGACAATACCGGAAAAGGGTGGTAAATTTATTTTTATTGAAAGACCGACAAATAACCGCAAAGGGGAAAAAGAATGTCTGCGTTTACCTTAAAGCTCATCGCACTCGTCACCATGATCATCGACCATGTCGGGGCGATTTTCTTCCCGCAGTTTATCTGGCTGCGCTATATCGGGCGGCTTTCCATGCCGATCTACGCGTTTTTGCTCGTGCAGGGCTACATGCACACACGCAATTTTAACCGCTACGCACTGCGCATGGGTATTTTTGCTTTGCTCTCCGAAGTGCCGTATGACCTTTTATTTCAGGGTACATGGCTTGAGTTTCAGCGGCAAAATATCCTGTTCACGTTTTTAACGGCGCTTTTTGTGATGAAACTCTTAGATGCTTCCGCGAAAAGTCGCAATATTTTCATGTTCATCGGCGCAGTGATCTTGACAATTCTGCCGTATTTTCTGCATTTCAGCTATGGCGTTTACGGTGTTTTAACGGTACTTTGCTTCTATTTGTTCCAGAAGTACCGCGGTATTGATGCCGTGGCGTTTGCGGCGCTGACCTACGGGCAATATACGCAGGACGGCAACACGACACAGCTGTATGCCATCGCCGCCGCGATCCCCGTGCTGCTCTATAACGGCAAGCGCGGCGCTCTTTCGCTCAAATATTTTTTCTACATCAGCTATCCGGCACATATGTTATTGCTTTACGCCATCCATTATGTGCTTGCAAATCATCTATTGCCATTTTAAATGGAATAGGGTATAATTTAGTGAAGTACTGCGGCACATAAACCGCAGAGCATATTATTTTTAGAAGGGAAAGATGACGTATGTACGGTGATCTTTTGAACACGATCGGTTTTGTTGAAACCGCAGACCCCGAGGTCGGCGAAGCGATGGAGCTGGAACTCAAACGTCAGCGCCGCAATCTGGAGCTGATTGCTTCCGAAAACATTGTGTCTCCTGCCGTTATGGCTGCGATGGGCACGGTACTCACAAACAAATATGCTGAGGGCTACCCGGGTCACCGCTATTACGGCGGCTGTGCAGATGTAGACATTGTGGAAAACATCGCCCGTGAGCGTGCTTGCCGTCTGTTCGGCGCAGAGCATGCCAATGTGCAGCCGCACTCCGGCGCACAGGCGAACCTTGCCGTATATTTCGCGCTGCTTCAGCCGGGCGATACCGTGCTCGGCATGAACCTTGCAGAGGGCGGCCATCTGACCCACGGTTCTCCTGTCAACATGTCCGGCGCCTACTATAATTTTGCGGCTTACGGCGTTGACCCCGTTACGCACCGCATCGATTACGATAAGCTCATGGAGCAGGCGTGCGAACTTAAACCGAAGCTCATCGTCGCCGGCGCAAGTGCATACCCGCGCGCGATCGATTTTAAGAAATTCCGCGAGATTGCCGATGCATGCGGCGCGTACCTCATGGTCGATATGGCACACATTGCGGGTCTTGTTGCGGGCAGCTGCCACATGAACCCGGTGCCGTATGCCGATGTCGTCACCACAACAACGCATAAAACGCTCCGCGGCCCGCGCGGTGGCATGATCCTCTGCCGTGAGGAGTACGCGAAAAAAATCGACAAAGCCATTTTCCCGGGCACACAGGGCGGCCCGCTGATGCACATTATCGCCGCAAAAGCCGTGTGCCTCGGCGAGGCGCTGAAGCCGGAGTTTAAGACCTACGCCGAGCAGACCGTAAAAAACGCTAAAGCGCTTGCCGAAAGCCTTACAAAACGCGGCATGAAGCTCGTTTCCGGCGGCACGGATAACCATCTGATGCTGCTCGATCTTTCCGACGGCGAGCTGACCGGCAAAGAGCTGGAGCGCCGCCTTGACGAAGTGTATATCACCGCAAACAAGAACACGATTCCGAACGAGCAGAGAAGCCCGTTCGTCACAAGCGGCGTGCGCCTCGGCACACCGGCCGTCACCACGCGCGGCCTGAAGGAAGCCGATATGGACGTCATCGCGGAGTGCATCCACCTGTGTGCGACCGATTTCGACAACAGAGCCGACGCCATCCGCGCAAAGGTCACAGAGCTTTTGAGCAAATATCCGCTTTATAACGACTAAAAGGAGAACACGATGAACGCACCGCTTGCAGACCGCATTCGCCCGAAAACGCTCGATGATGTGGTGGGACAACAGCATATTCTCGGCCCTAATAAGGTACTGCGGCGCATCATCGAATCCGGCACTATCCCGAATATGGTGTTTTACGGGCCGTCCGGCGTAGGGAAAACCACTGTGGCGTCCATCATTGCAAAGCAAAGCCACATGCACCTGTGCAAGTTAAACGGCACCACGGCCTCCACCGCCGATATTCGCGACGTGGTGGCGCAGGTAGACACGCTGCAAGCGGTAAACGGCGTTTTGCTGTACCTTGATGAGATCCAGTATTTCAACAAAAAGCAGCAACAAACGCTCTTGGAGTTCATCGAAAACGGCAGCATCACGCTGATCGCTTCCACAACGGAAAACCCCTATTTTTACGTATATAACGCCATTTTGAGTCGCTCCACGGTGTTTGAGTTCAAGCCCGTGGAAAAAGAGGAGGTCGCCCGCGCCGTAGACCGCGCATTCCGCATTTTGTCGGAAGACCTCGGCGAAGAAATCCGGCTCGAAGACGGCGTGACCTCGTATATCGCTTCCGCTTGCGGCGGCGATGTACGCAAAGCAATGAACGCGGCAGAGCTTTGCACGGCTGCCGTACGAAGCGAGGACGAGCCGCGCATCACCATGGAACTTGCAGAGCAGCTTACACAGCGCAGTGCCATGCGATATGACCGAGACGGCGACGCGCATTACGATATTCTTTCGGCGTTTCAAAAATCCATGCGCGGCTCCGACCCCGACGCGGCGCTGCATTATCTCGCACGGCTTTTAGAAGCGGGCGACCTCGCCTCTGCATGCCGCCGCTTGATGGTGTGCGCCTGCGAAGACGTGGGCCTTGCGTGGCCACAGATCATCCCCATCGTGAAAGCGGCCGTAGACGCCGCCATGATGGTCGGTCTGCCGGAAGCGCGCATCCCGCTTGCGGATGCCGTCATTTTAACGGCGACGGCGCCGAAATCGAACAGCGGTGAATCTGCCATAGATGCCGCCATGCGCGACGTGAAGGCCGGCAAACTCGGCGTGATCCCGCGCACGCTGCAAAACGTGCATTATGACGGTTCAGATGTCGCTAAAAAAGGCCAGTTTTACCGCTATCCGCACGATTACCCGGATCATTGGCTCGACCAGCAGTATCTTCCGGATGCCTTGCTCGGCGCTTCGTACTATCACTACGGAGACAACAAAAACGAGCAGGCGTTTAAAGCGTATTGGGAAAACATAAAACAAAAGCACAGCTCATAAACTCTATTAACATAACGGAAGGAAGTGCACCGCCATGAACCCGGCAGTCCTTAAAAATTTGTCATACGGCATGTACGTCATCGGCACAAAATATAACGGCCGCCCGAACGCCTGTGTGGCAAACTCAGTCATCCAAATTTCCAGCAGCGACCCCGAAAAAGTGCTCATTGCGCTGACAAAAGATACGCACAGCTGCACCGCAATCCGCGAAAACGGCATTTTTACCATTTCTGTACTCTCCACAGATACACCTGCCAGCGTCATCGGCGCACTCGGTCTTGTCAGCGGTAAAAATGCAGACAAGCTGAAAAACATCCGCCACAAGGTGCTCATTGAAGGCGTGCCCGTCGTAAAGGAGAACACCTGCTGCTGGTTTTTATGCAAGGTCATCTCCGGCATGGACGTAGGGCAGGAGATGGTCTTCGCCGCCGAGATCATAGCGGGCAGCGACAGCGCCATCGGCACGCCGATGACGTATGATTTCTACCGCAGTGAAATGCACGGTCTGTCGCCGGTCGGCTCGCCAACCTATGTGCCGCCGGAAAGCACGTTTGATAAGAGCAGCGGTGAAAGCTTTGTCTGCTCCGTGTGCGGCTATGTGTACAGCGACCCGAACTTCAGCTTTGAAGAACTGCCGGACAACTGGGTGTGCCCGGTCTGCAAAATGCCGAAAAAGGCATTCGTGCGCAGAAATTAAATAGCTTTTTCCATACTACGAATGAAAGGATTTTTCGATAGACTGCGCACCGCGCGCTATCGGAACCAAAAGACTCATGCAGAAAAATTCTCCGCTTCACGTTTTGGTCATTCCACATGGTACCCAAACGGCGAAGATAAACTGATCGGCGTTTACCACAAGCTGTTCAGCACGGCACTTGCGGAATACGGCGTAAAAACCAACATGCTCTATGTAGACCGACAGGGGCTGTCTTCACTGCCGAAGTACCCCACGATGCAGAAGCTCTACGAAGAATCGAACACCGGCTATGTGACATACTGCCGCCGTATGCTGGACATCTCCAAATTCAGCGCAGATGCACAGCTCAGCGCTTACTGCCGCACCGTTGAAAAGCTTTACAAAGCCTACGTGAAGCAGCACGGCAAGCCGGACATTCTGCACGCACATGTCACCGTGCCCGCCGGATACGCCGCTGCAAAGCTCGGCGAAAAATATCATATTCCGGTCGTCATCACGGAGCACTCCTCATATTTTGAGCGCTTCTTTGAGGGTAGCACCGCAAAATACGGACTCTATGCTGCACGGCACAGCGTGATGACCTGCGTCAGCGGCTATATGACGGACATTTTAAAAGAAAAACACAATATACCTGCCGAAGTTCTGCCGAACATCGTCAACACCAAGGCATTTTGCGGCGCAAAAAAACCGAAAGACCCGCCACATTTTCGCTTGACGACGGTTTCCGCACTGCGCCCCGGCAAATGCGTGGAAGATGCTTTGCAGGCCTTGAAGCTCTTGCGGGAGCAATACCCGGAAAAATCGTTTTTGTATACGATTGTCGGCGACGGGCAGGAGGAAGCGTTTTATAAAAAGACCGCATCTGAGCTCGGGCTGAACGACATTGTATCCTTTGTCGGGCGCAAGACCGAAAGTGAAATTGCGGAGATTTTAAGCCAGACCGACGCCCTTTTGATGGCTTCGGATATTGAGACGTTCGGCATTCCTGCCGTGGAGGCACTCGCGGCCGGCGTGCCGGTGATTTCTACACGGTGCAAAGGCCCGGAGAGCTTTTTGAACGATGACTGCGCCGAGTTCTGCAATGTGCATGACCCGAAAGATATGGAAGATGCAATTTTACGCATGGCTGCACGGTCGGACACACTGGATGAAGCCAAAATTCGTGCTGCGGCAAAGCCGTTTGACAGCGTCGCCGTTGCCGAACACGCCGTACAAATTTACCGTGAAGCGCTCGAAAACACAAAATAAACAAAAATAGGGGAGCCTGCGTTTCAAAACGTACAGGCTCCCTTTTCTTTAGGAAAGACCGCGCAGGCCGGTGCTTGGGAGGTCACCTAAATTGTTGCTCTCCTTGCCGTCCGGTATGCTGCGCAGATATTCACTGCCGTTGCGGCTCGCAATCGCCACGCCGCGGATGCCGCCCTGCTTTGCAAGCGCCACGCCGTCCGCCTTGGAAAGCACCGTGCCATCCGAAAGCTGGTAGCCGGAGATCTTGCCATTCGTGCGGATCAGCTTCATGATGGTCTTCGCATCCTTGTTCGGTACAGGGTTCATAATGTTGATATTGGCAGGCAGGTTGCCGATCCTCTGAGACATAAAACGATGTTCCTTTCCGTTTGTAATTTTGTTTTGTCCTTTCCGTTTTTCCGGCGCAACCAAAAGCTGTACGTACCGATTAAGGCTTTTATAAGCGCCGCTGTGCCTATTGTCTCTCCACATACGGTGAATATGCAAAAAGCACGAAAAAACGGGCGAAATTTTGGCGTGGAGCGTTGCAAAGGCCACCGAAATGCGCTATAATAAGACCATAATGACTCGCGCTGCGGTTTTTACGGGATTGCCCGTGCCGGGCGCTAAAAACACAGGAGGCTTCCATGAATTCATGCGATAAGCAGCAGCTTAAGATCACGGCTGCCAAAGTCAGACTTGGAATCATCGAAGGCGTTTACAACGCCAAATCCGGCCATCCGGGCGGTTCCCTTTCCGCTGCGGATATTTTCACCTATCTCTATTTCAAAGAACTGCACATTGACCCGCAGAACCCGAAGGATCCGGACAGAGACCGTTTTGTCCTTTCCAAAGGCCACTGCGCACCGGGTCTTTACGCTGCACTGGCACAGCGCGGCTATTTCTCTGTGGATGAGTTGAAAAAACTCCGCCACATCGGCGCTATGCTGCAGGGTCACCCGGATATGAAGGGCACCCCCGGCATCGATATGAGCTCCGGCTCTCTCGGTCAGGGCATTTCCGCTGCGGCAGGCATGGCGCTTGCCGGCAAGATTGATAACAAAGACTACCGTGTTTACTCTCTGCTCGGCGATGGCGAGATTGAAGAGGGTCAGGTTTGGGAAGCTGCTATGTTTGCATCCCACAACAACCTCGATAATCTCTGCCTGATTGTCGACTTCAACGGCCTGCAGATTGACGGCCCGGTCAGTGAAGTTGCCGGCCCGGAACCGATCGACAAGAAGTTCGAGGCTTTCGGCTTTGACGTACAGACCATCGACGGACACGATTTCGACGCCATCGAAGCGGCTTTTGCACGTGCAAAGACCGTTAAGGGCAAGCCGAGCGTCATCATTGCCAAGACCGTAAAGGGCAAGGGCGTTTCCTATATGGAAAATCAGGTCGGCTGGCACGGTACCGCGCCAAACAAGGAACAGTATGAGACCGCTATGCAGGAGCTCACCGCTGCACTGCATGAACTGGAGGGCTGCTGATATGGCTGAAATGGTTAAAAAGGCAACAAGAGAAAGCTTTGGCGAGACCGTTACCGCGCTCGCCGCTGAATACCCGGAGATCGTCGTTCTGGATGCAGACCTTGCTGCTGCCACCAAGACGGGCATCTTCAAAAAAGCATACCCGGAACGCTTCTTTGACTGCGGTATCGCAGAGTGCAACATGGTCGGCGTTGCTGCCGGTCTGGCCACCTGCGGTAAAATTCCGTTTGCGGCGTCCTTTGCCATGTTCTCCGCAGGCAGAGCGTTTGAGCAGGTCCGCAACTCCGTTGGTTATCCGAAGCTGAACGTCAAGATCGTCGGCTCCCACGCCGGCATCTCTGTCGGTGAAGACGGCGCTACACATCAGTGCTGCGAGGACATCGCGCTCATGCGCACCATCCCGGGCATGGTCATTCTGAACCCCTGCGATCATTACGAAATGCAGGCCGCGGTTCGCGCTGCTGTTGAGCACAAGGGCCCGTGCTATATCCGCCTCGGCCGTCTGGCTGTGGAAAGCATCAACAACAACGACGATTACAAGTTCGAACTTGGCAAGGGCATCACGCTGCGCGAGGGCACGGACATCACCGTTGTTGCGACCGGTCTCATGGTACAGGAAGCCGTTAAGGCTGCCGATGCACTGAAAGAAGAAGGCATCAGCGTTGAAGTCATCAATATCCATACCATCAAGCCGCTCGATGAAGAGCTTGTTATTGCTTCCGCAAAGAAGACCGGCCGTGTCATCACGGTTGAAGAGCACAACATCATCGGCGGTCTCGGCGAAGCAGTCTCCACCGCACTTTCCGAGCATTGCCCGACGCCTGTCACGCGCATCGGTGTCAACGATGTGTACGGCCACTCCGGCCCGGCTGTGGATCTGCTGAAGGAATTCGGCCTTTCCGCAGAGCATATTGCAGAGGTCATCAGAGAAAAGCTCGCAAAGTAAGCTTTTCCGCAGGCTTCCGCTTTAAAACCGCATAAAAGGAATTTTGCTCCCTTTACAGGAACTGTGTGCATCCGCACGGTTTCCCGTAAAGGGAGCTTTTTTATATTCAAAGCCCCCACAGTAATAGTAAAACGTCTTCGCTTGACGGACACAAAGAAAAAGCAAAAATAAATGTCTGCTTTCACAAAGAATTCGACCACTTTCTTTTTTCTCGCATTGTACAATAACGGTATCAGCACCGGTACAGATACATTTCATCTTGCTATACGGAGGTTTAGAATGTGTAAAAGCAAAGCACCGCGCTTTTCGGCACGTCTGCTGCATTTGACCTTATTCAGCAAATTTGTGTCAAAAAAACGTGAAAATTTCGCGATAAGCGAAGACTTTTCCGAATACAGGCGCAAAAAAGTATTGATCGCGGCAAATCATTTTTATATGCTGTACCGCTTTCGACGGGAGCTGATTGAAGAGCTGCAATCCCGGTATGAGGTAATCGTGGCAGCGCCGTTTCAAACCGGTGAAGAAGTGTTTGAAAGCATGGGCATACGCTGCACGGAAACGAAAATGCAGCGGCGGCGCGTGCAGGTGCTTTCTGAATTGCGTCTTTTACAGGCGTACAAACGTGTTCTTTGTCTGGAAAAGCCGGATCTTGTGCTTACATACGCCATTAAGCCGAATATATACATGGGTTTTCTCTGCACGTGCTACCGCATTCCGTTTTACGCCACCGTACAGGGACTCGGCAGCGCTTTTCAGCGCCCGTGGCTCAGCTGCGCTGCCACATTTCTTTACAAGCTTTCGTTTCTGCGTGTACAGAACGTATTCTTTGAAAATCAGTCCAATGCGGTAGAATTTTGCCGCAGACACATCCTGCCACCCGAAAAAGAGGTCGTTCTGCACGGTGCGGGTGTAGACCTGAACCGCTATATCTACACGCCGTACACCGCTCACGATCCGCCGCGATTCCTGTTCGTCGGCCGTTTGATGCGCGAAAAGGGGGTAGAGGAGCTGTTTTGCGCCGTGCGCAGGCTGTGGACAGAGGGCTTTCACGTGCATTTGCAGCTGCTCGGCTTTTTTGAGGAGCAGTACAGGCAGGAGGTAGACCGCCTGGTTGCCGGCGGCATGACAGAATTTTTCGGCTTTCAAAAAGAACCGCTGCCGTTTTACCAAAACTGCGACTGCGTAGTGCTGCCAAGCTACCACGAGGGCATGAGCAACGTGCTGCTGGAAGCTGCCGCCGTCGGCAGGCCCATCATCGCGTCCGATATTCCCGGGTGCAGGGAAGCCGTAGAGCACAGCAAAACCGGCCTTTTGTGCCGCGCAAAAGACGCGGACAGCCTATATGTTGCCATGCGCGCGTTTTTGGCGCTTTCCGCAGAGCAAAAAGCAGTCCTTGGGCAAAACGGCCGCCGCAAAATGGAGCGTGAATTCGATAAAGCGAGCGTTGTTGCAGAAACACTGCGCATCGTCACCGCCGAAAAAGCGGCACCGCAGCCCCGGCGCGTCACAGCATAGAGGAGAACACATGTCCGGTTATATTTGGATGCTCCTTTGGCTTCTGATTTACACGGCGCTCTCCGCCGTGTTGGAAGTACAGCAAAGCGAAACTGTCTGCGGCGTGCAGACAGTGCGGTTCACGAAGCTCTGGGTAACACTCGGCGTGCTGCCGCTGCTCATCTTCTGTACGCTGCGCGGTGATATCGGCGATACCTATAACTACATGCACGCGTTTTCCGAAATGCCGAGCACATTCAGCGCACTGCCCGATTACATCCAGTCTTTACAGAAAGATCACGGCTTTTTCCTGCTTTCCGCACTCATCAAGCTTTTGTGCGGCGGGCAGGTGCGCGTTTGGTTTTGCATTCTCGCCGCGCTTCAGCTCTGGCCGCTCGTTAAAAACTATCGGCTTTATTCGGAAAGCTACTGCATCAGTCTGTTTTTGTTCATCGCTTCCACGGATTACATCTCCTGGATGATGAACGGCATGCGGCAATTTTTAGCGGCAGCGCTCGTGTTCGCCTGCTGTCCGCTTTTGCTGCGCGAGAGATACGGACAAGCCACGCTCATCATTCTACTTGCCGCCACACTGCATGCCTCGGCACTGTTCGCACTACCGTTTGTTTTTCTCACACGCGGAAAAGCATGGAACCGAAAAACGCTTTTGTTTCTTCTGCTCACTGTTTTGGTCGTGCTTTTCATCGACCGCTTCACAAACATTTTGGAGCTGCTTTTGCAGGAAACGCAGTACAAAAATGTCGTCAACGATTGGAAAGGCTTTGAGGACAACGGTACAAACCTGCTGCGCGTACTGGTCTACGCTGTGCCGACGTTGCTTTCTTTGATCGGTTTACGATTTATCCGTGCAGAAAATGACCCACTCATCGACCTTTGCGTCAACATGTCCATTGTATCAACCGGCATTTACATCCTCTCCGCGTTCACAAGCGGCATTTTTGTCGGGCGGCTGCCCATATACTTTTCACTTTATAACTACATTTTGCTGCCATGGGAGCTGCACCACATGTTTTCAAAACGCTCCGTGCGCATTTTAACCGTGATGATGCTCATTTTTTATCTGTTTTTCTATTTCTACGGGCTGAAGACCTTCGGCCTTTTATAAAAGGGGGGATCCGTTATGCTTCGTGTTTTGCAGGCCGTCACCTGCATGGACCGCGGCGGACTGGAAACGATGCTGATGAATTACTACCGTCACATAGACCGCACACGCGTGCAGTTCGATTTTTTGACGCACCGCGCACGGGAAGGCGCGTACGATAAAGAGATTTACTCTCTCGGCGGCAAAGTTTTCACCGTGCCGCGGCAAAACCCGTTCAGCCCCGCATACCGCCATGCACTGCACAAATTTTTCTCCGCCCACCCGGCGTATACTGTTGTGCACGCCCATCTCGATTGTCTTTCCGGCGTTGTACTCGGTTGCGCCAAGCAGCACGGCGTGCCTGTACGCATTGCTCACGCACACACCACAAATCAGATGCGCGACTTCAAATATCCAATAAAAAGTCTGTATAAGCGCATCATTCCACGTACCGCGACCGATCTGCTTGCCTGCGGAGAAGATGCCGGGCGCTGGATGTTCGGCAGTGCGCCGTTTTTGGTGCTGCCGGTCGCCATCGATACAGAAAAATTCCGCTTTGATAAAAACATGCGCGAAGACATGCGGCGCACACTCGGTATCACAAAAGAAGAACTTCTCATCGGGCATGTGGGGCAGTTTCGCAAAGAGAAAAACCAAGCTTTCCTCTTGGATGTCCTGCACAGTCTGCGCGCATGCGGTACAAAATCGAAGCTGCTGTTTGTTGGCGACGGTGAAAAGCGGGCAGCCGTACAAAACCGCGCCGCCGCACTCGGTCTTACACCGTATGTGCTGTTTTTAGGCGTGCGGGAAGATGTTCCGGCACTTTTGCATGCAATGGATGTATTTTGCATGCCGTCTCTGTACGAAGGCATGCCGCTCGCCGTTTTGGAAGCGCAGGCCGCAGGGCTACCGTGCCTTGTCTCCAACGGTGTACCGAAGGATTGTCTTCAAACACCGCGTGCACGGCAGCTTCCGCTTTCCGCACCGCCTTCTAAGTGGGCGGAGGTTATTTTGGCGGAAAGTAAGGTGCTCAGCGCCGCGCCGCCTGTACTACAAAGCTTTGACATTTGTGAAAACGCACGTATGCTCACTGCGTATTATCTGCAAAAAGATACCCAAAGAAGGAAGGAAACCGCACATGGTTCTGCTGACCGTGTTTACGCCGACGTATAACCGCGCACACACGCTGCCGGAAGCATATTGCTCATTAAAAGCGCAAACATCTAAAAACTTCCTATGGCTCATCGTAGATGACGGTTCCACCGACCGCACCGCCGCGTTGGTCTCCGCCTGGATGCAAGCGGAGAAAGCATTTGCCATCCGTTACCTATACCGTCCAAACGGCGGCATGCACGCTGCGCACAACACCGCTTATGCGCACATCGAGACCGAGCTGAACCTTTGCCTTGATTCCGATGACCGTTTGGCAAAGGATGCCGTAGAGCAAATTGAAAAGCGCTGGGCACAGATAAAAAGCAAGAATTACGCCGGGCTCATCGGGCTTGATGACGACGGAAACGACAAGCTTATTGGCACCGGCTTTTCGCCGGGCCTCACCGAAACGACGCTCAGCGGTTACTATGCGGGCGGCGGCAAAGGCGACAAGAAGCTCGTGTACCGTACCGACATCATCCGAAAATACCCGCCGTACCCGGAGTTTCCAAATGAAAAATACGTGGCGCTCGCCGCAAAATACCGGCTGATCGACCGCGATTACAAACTCGCCATTTTAAGCCGCGTGCTGTGCCACGTGACGTATTTAGAAGACGGTTCCTCGCACACCATGTGGAAGCAATACGCAAAAAACCCGCGTGGCTTTCTATATTGGCGGCAGCTTTGCCTTACGCACCCGGCTGCTGCAACGCGCACGGTACTCGACAGCATCCATTACGATGCCGCGTGTTTTCTCGCGAAAGAGCCCGCACTGATGCTCCGCTCACCGAAAAAGGTGCTTACAATGCTGTGCACACCGCTTGGCGCAGGACTTTCCGTTTTGATCCGCCTGATGGCCGCGCGCACCGAACGCAAAGCGCAAAAGGAGGCTGTATGATCCCGAAAATCATCCATTACTGCTGGTTTGGTCGCGCACCACTGCCGGACAAAGCCAAAAAGTGCATAGAAAGTTGGCGCAAGCACTGCCCGAACTATACGATTTTGGAATGGAACGAAAATAACTTCGACATTCACCAAAACGGTTATACCGAAATGTGCTGTAAAGAGAAAAAATACGCGTTTCTCGCCGATTACGCCCGCTTGCAGATCATCGAAAACGAGGGCGGCTTTTACTTTGACGTAGATGTCGAGCTCGTGCGCAGTTTGGACCCGCTTTGCAGCGAGCACGCGTTTTTTGCCTTTGAGACCGACCGTATGATTGCGACCGGCCTCGGCTTCGGCGCAGAAAAACACCATCCGCTCGTGCACTTCATGCTGGAGCAATATGCACCCCTGCTCGACGGCAAGCACGGCGTCATCGGCTGCCCGCAGCTCAACACACAGGCGCTTTTAAAATGCGGCTTAAAGCCAAACGGCATGCGACAAACCGTGCAAGGCGCAGCCGTCTTTCCCAAAGCGTATTTTAACCCCTACGAGGATGCCACGGGGCGGCTTTATATCACAGACTGCACCTACGCCGTGCACTGGTACGCCAAAAGCTGGATGAACCGCCGTACCGTACTGCGCAGCAAGCTCACGCGCCCGCTGCATCGCCTGCTCGCCGACCATCCGCGTATCAAAGAAAAAGTGAAAGGCGGCGTTTAAAACGGAACCGAAAAAACTGCTTTTTATTTTGCCGTCTTTGGAGATTGGCGGGGCAGAGCGCAGCCTTATCGGACTGTTGGAAGCGCTCGAAAACAAAAGCGTGCAGGTCTCCGTTTTTCTGTACCGCCGCGAGGGAGAATTCATAAAAGACCTGCCGCAATATGTGCGTCTGCTGCCGAAAATTCCTGCATACCACGCCTATACAGAGCCGATCCTGTCGCTTGTAAAACATGGCAGACTGCGATTTGCAGCCGCACGATTACTCGCAAAGCTCGCGCTTTTTCTGTACGGTACTTTCATGCGAAAACCCACCGGCACGTGGACGCACTTGCAGTATATCTCTGCATTTTTGCAGCCGTTTTTGCCGAATATCCCGGGCGAGTATGATCTTGCCGCGCAGTACCTCGGCGTTGCCGATACGCTTGTGCACAAGGTAAACGCCAAGTACAAAGTCGCGTGGAACCACACGGATTACGCCACACAACACCCAAATCCAAAGCTTGACCGCCGTGTGTATACGAACGTAGACTATGTCGTCAGTGTTTCCGAAAGCTGCACGGAAGCCTTTCGGCGCATGTATCCTGCGTTTTCACAAAAGGCCGTCACGGTCGAAAACTGCCTTGCGCGCGAGCTCATCGAGCGCAAATCGCTGCTGCCGGCTGCCGGCATGTATCGCGAAGCGGGCGAGACCGTGCTGCTTTCCGTCGGTCGGTTTTGTGAAGCGAAAAACTTTGAAGCCATTCCGAAAATCTGCACAGTGCTTTTAAAGCGCGGCCTTTCCGTTAAGTGGTACATTTTAGGCTACGGCGACCGGGAAACCCAAATTCGCGAAGCCATTCAAGCTGTACATATGGAAGATTTCGTCGTGCTGCTCGGCAAAAAGGAGAACCCGTACCCCTACATACGTATGTGCGACATTTACGTGCAGCCGTCCGTTTATGAGGGCAAATGCGTCGCCGTGCGGGAGGCGCAGCTGCTCGGGAAGCCTGTCATCATCACGGATTTTCCCACCGCGCACAGCCAGCTGCGAGACGGCACAGACGGCATGATCGCGCCGCTTGATTTTGACGGTTTTACAGATGCTCTCGCCGCGCTGATCCAAGACAACGAAAAACAAGAAGCACTCAAAGCCGCCTGTCGCAGCACCGATTTCACACAGTATAAAGAAGCGGAGAAAATCCTGAGATTTGCAGAAGGAAGGGAAAGTTATGCCGAAGATCAGCGTCATTGTGCCGATCTACAACGCTGAAAAATATCTCGAGCGGTGCGTTAAAAGCCTCATCGCACAGACCTTTCACGACATTGAAATCTTACTTATCGATGACGGCTCTACCGATGCAAGCTCCATACTGTGCGCGCGGCTCAAAAAAGAGGACAGCCGCATACGCATTTTGCATAAGCCAAACGGCGGCCTCAGCAGTGCGCGAAACGCGGGTCTGCTCGCGGCAAGCGGGGCATTCATCGGCTTTGTCGATGCCGATGACACCGTATCGCCGACATTTTTTGAAACGCTTTTGCAGAAGATTGAGCAGTATCACTGTGATTTTGTTTTCTGCGACCTCATACGCATAGAATCCGGCAAGCCGCCCACGCTGCGCTCTGCATCGCTCCACGGCGGGTATTACGACAAACGCAAAATCAAACGCTGCGTATTTCCGCAGCTCATCATGCGCGATGACCTCGAATACGGCCCGCTTTTATCCGTGTGCGTTTGTTTATACCGTACATCGTTTTTAAAAGAACACGACCTGCGGTTCGACGAAACCGTGCGATATTCCGAAGATAATCTATTCAGCGCGTGTGCAGGATACCGCGCCGCTTCGTTCTTTTATCTTAAGGGCCAAGGGCTTTACGAGTACCACCGCAACCCCGGCAGCATCACCACAACGCACAAAGCAGATGCGTGGGAAAGCTACAAGCGTATGCATCAAAAGCTGTGCGCACTGTTTCAAAACTGCCCGGAATACGATTTTAGCCGTCAACTCGACCTACACATCATTCATTATGCCTGCGCCGCACTCGGCGGAGTCTGTGCTTTGCCAAAGGTCGAACAAAAATCGAAAATCGACCGCATTTTAAACGACGAAGCGCTGAAACGTGCGCTGCAAAACCGACCCGTGCGACATATTCCGTTTAAACTTGCAATACAGCTTTTGTGCATGCAATACCGCTGCACGCCGCTTATGTGCCTGTGGCTGCAAAGGAGAGAGCACTATGCCTGAAGTCAGCATCATTCTGCCCGTCTATAATGAGGAAAGGCATCTGCAAAAAACGCTTTCCACGCTGTGTACCCAAACGTTTCGCGATTTTGAGCTGCTTGCCGTAGACGATGGCTCCACCGATGAAAGCCGCCGCATTTTAGAACGCTTTGCAGCTGCAGACGCGCGTATCACGGTACTCGCGCAGCACCATGGCGGCGTTTCCCGTGCACGTAACCTCGCTTTGGAAGCCGCCACCGGAAAGTGGGTGTGGTTTGTAGACAGCGACGACCTGCCGTTTTTGAACTTTCTCGAAAAAGCCCTGTATAAGCCGCAGTCAAACGACGCAGACATTCTCATGGGCAGCTACCTGAAAATGGATTTAAACGGTGAGATTACCCGCATAACACTACCAAAATACGGCCTCATAGATTCCGAAACGCTTCCCGTTTGCTTCATGCAAGCACAGTACGAAACCGGGTATTTCGGCTATCTTTGGAACAAGCTTCTGCGCCGCGAGAAAATTCTTTCCGTCGACGCTGTATTTGATGAATCCATGACGCTTGCTGAGGATCTGCAATTTTTAGTACAGCTTTACCGCGCAAACAGCCGCGTACTCCTCACGCCACACTGTGCCATGCAATACGCCGCGCACCCGCTGCGCCGGGAAGCAGACCACTTTAAGCAGCTCCTTTTGCAAAAAGAGATTGCACACTGGGTCATCACAGAGCAAAAGCACACGGAATTTAAGCCGTTTTTTCGCAAAAAACTCAGTGCATACACGGCATTCTCCGTTCTTTACGCGCCGGATATCGGGCTTGATCCCATCACGAAAGCCAAAGAGATCATGAAAGATGAAGCGCTTTGCGCACTGCTTTCCGAAGCGGAGCTTCACGGCGTTTTTCGATGCATCGTGCACTGCTTAAAGCGGCAAAATCTGCCCGCATTGCAGCTGCATCTTGCCGCATATCGCGCCGCAAAACACGCAAAATCGATTTTGAAAGGGGAAAATACGCGTGCGTTACATTCTGCATGACCACATCGGCAGCGCAAACCATGGGTGCGAAGCGCTTGTACGCACCGTTTCTAAGCTTTTAGGCCCCGGCCGCACGGTGCTGCTTTCCGAAGCGCCGGAGGAAGATGCCAGATACGGCGTAGCGCGCCCGCTCGTTGTGCAGGATGTGCGCCCCGCGCGAAGCGATGTGATCCGCAAAAGCTCGCCCGCATTTTGGAGCGCCTATCTGCGCTTAAAGCTTTTAAACGATTACACACCGCTCGATGTCTTGCCGTACCGCGCCGCGCTGCAAACGCTCACGCGCGACGATATTCTCGTTTCTATCGGCGGCGATGTGTACTGCTACGAAGATATGCAAAAGCACATTCGGCTGCACAACCTCGCACGGCGCTATGCAGGCGGCAGCATACTGCTCGGCTGTTCGATTGAACCGAAGCTTCTTCGCAGTAAGGCTCTGCTACGTGACCTCACTGCATTTGACCGCATCACAGCGCGCGAGACACAAACGTTGCACGCGCTGCAAAGCGCCGGGCTGCGAAACGTCTCCTTTTGCCCGGATTCCGCTTTCTTGCTGGAGCCGCGCGGTGCGGAGATTCCGGAAGTGTTTCAGCCGCACAACACCGTCGGCATCAATGTAAGCCCGCTTTTACTGCGCCGTGCACGAAACGCAAAGCTTATTTTGGATAACCTCATCGCGCTGATTGACACAATCCTGCGCACAACAGACAGTGCCGTGGCGCTCATCCCGCACGCCGTGCAAAACGGCAATGATGACCGCGATCCGCTTAAAGAATTATACGCTGCCTTTCAAGACAGCGGCCGCGTATGCCTCATCAAAGACCAAAGCGCGTCGCAGCTTAAATCGATTATTGCGCTGTGTTCGTCGTTCATCGGCGCGCGCACACATGCTGTCATCGCGGCGTATTCTTCCGGCGTACCCACGCTCGCACTCGGGTATTCTGTAAAAGCCAAAGGCCTTGCAGAAGACATTTTCGGTGTCGATACGCCCTATGTGCTGCCCATTGAAAACATTGCGAATGAAACTGCCGTCACGCACAGGTGGATACGCCTACGCATCCACGCGCCGGAGATCACCGAAACGCTGCGTGCCAAAACGGCCGCATATGAAGACGCTTTAAAAGCGTTTCGCCGCACTTTGCAGGAGGGAAAAGATGGAAAAACCGCTCGTAACGCTGCTTCTGCCGTGCTATAACTGTGAAAAAACACTTGACCGCTTCATGCGCTCCGTAATAAGCGAATCTTACCGCCCGTTGGAGCTCATCTGCATTGATGACGGTTCGACAGACGATACGGCAAAGCTGCTGAAAAACTTCGAGACGATTTTAAAAGAAAGCGGCGTGCAGTATACTGTGTTGACGCAGGAAAACATAGGGCTTGGCGGCGCGATACAGACGGGGCTACTCCACGCGCACGGTGATTTTCTCTGCTGGGCAGATCCGGATGATTTTTTATTACCGGGCTCTGTTGAAAAACGCGCTACGTACCTGCTGCAGCACCCGGCGTGCGGCGCGGTGAGCAGTGACGCCTTCGTTTTTGACGAGAGCGACCTCAAAATGCCGCTCTACCGCGAGGCTGCGCGGTTTTCGCACCGTTTTGAACTCATGCAGTTTTGGTATCTTCTGCGCGGCGAAGGCATGGTGTGCGCCGGCTGCCACATGATCCGCATGCGCTGTTTTGATGAATCCGTGCCGAACCGCATGATCTACCCCGCGCGGCGCGGGCAGAATTATCAGCTCATGCTGCCGGTGTGTTACAAATTTCCGCACGCTTTTTTAGACGAACCGCTTTACGGCTATGTAAAATATCAAAACGGCATGTCTGCGGGAGATGTGACCGAAACCGACAAGCTGCGCCGCATCGCAGAGCACGAGACGATCTTGCTTCAAACCGCTAAGCAGATCAAAATGCCGGAAGCCGAGTACCAAAAGTGCTTAGACGAGATCGAAAAGCGATACGCCTTGCAGCGCTTTTACACGGCAATCGATTTTCGGAACAAAGTGCTTTTGCAGGAACAATACGCCATTTTGAAAAAGTACGGTGCCGTCACGCGCGATATTAAAAAGCTCTATCGACGAAACCGAACTGTGCTGCACAAGCTGTGCTTTAAGTTTTATGAAGGAGGGAAGAACTATGTGCAAAATTTCGGTGATCGTGCCCGTTTATAACGCGGAAGACACCCTCGAAACGGCACTTAGCAGCGTTTTCATGCAGACGCTCACAGATATAGAAATTCTCTGCATCAACGACGGCTCCACAGACCATTCCGCAGATGTTCTAACGAGTGCCCAGCGCAGAGACGGCCGCGTGCGGTGCCTTACGCAGGAAAACGCCGGCGCGGGCATAGCGCGCAATAAGGGCATAGCGGAGGCAAAAGGGGAGTACATTGCATTTCTCGATGCCGATGATCTCTATCCGGGCCCGTATGCGCTCGAAACGCTTTTGGCTGCCGCCGAAAAAAGCGGTGCCATGGTCTGCGGCGGCTCTATTGAAAAAGCCAAGGGGAACGATGTGCACCCCATGTTTGTTTTCACGGAGGAGGGCTTTCATAACGCCTGTGATGAGCCACTCGACCGTTTTTTCGCCCGCTTTATTTATAATCGCAATTTCTTGCTTGAAAACAAGCTGCAATTTCCGCCGCTGCGTGTCTATGAAGATCCCATTTTTCTTCTTTGCACGCTTTTAAAAGCCAAAGAATACTACGCCGTGCCCGACGTGGTTTACCGCTACAACGGCACGCATTCCAATAAACGTATCACGCTCGCCTGCACCAAGGATTATCTGCGCGGGCTCATCGCTGAGCTGAAGCTCTCAAAGAAAAAAGACTTGCCGGAAATTCACACGCTGTGCTGCGACCGCCTGATGCGTGAGGCGGATTTTTACGCCCAGCGCTTTTTGAAAACGGAAGACCCGGAGCTGCTCGCACTATTACTCGAGGCAAACGCCGCCGTTTCGCCGCAGCTGCTCAAGGACCTGCCGGAGGACGGCAGCGTCATCTTGCCCGCTTTGCGCACCATCTGGCACGCGGGCTGCCGCTATCTGCGCTGGCGGGATCAGCGTATCATCCGCACGCTATGCGACGTGTTTGTAAAGTAGCCATGCGTGCCAAAAGGAGCTTTTTCAATGCCTTTTCCGGGCTTTTCAGCCAGTTTGTTTCCGTCGCACTCGGCGTTATCATTCCGCGGCTCGTGCTCGTGCAGCTCGGTTCCGAAGCCAACGGCCTGCTCTCCGCTACACAGCAGGCGCTTGTGTATCTTGACCTGCTTGAAAGCGGTATCGGCACGGCAGCGCTGCAGGCACTTTATAAACCCGCCGCCGAACAGGACAGAGCCGCCGTCAGCGGTATCTTCAATGCGATTCGCCGGGAATATGCCAAAGTCGGCATCGCTTACGCCGCACTCGTTTGCGGGCTTTCCGTGCTGTTTCCGTTTTTCATCAAAACCGAACTGCCGTTTTTCACCGTATTGCTCACGGTTTTGCTCGGCGGCATGGGACAAGCCGTGCGCTTTCTGTTTCAGGCAAAATACCGCGTGCTTTTGCAGGCAGAGGGCAGAGGATACGTGCTCATCAACGCCAACCTGCTTTTAACTGTTTCCATCAGCATCGGCAAAATCATACTGCTAATTTGCGGGCTTTCGCTCATCGCCGTACAGCTGCTCTGCTTTTTGTGCGGCTTACTGCAAACCGCACTGCTCACACTCTACGCCAAAAAACAGTATAGCTGGCTTAACCGCGCCGTGCCGCCCGATACAACTGCCACCGCGCAGCACCGTGCCGTGCTCGTACACCAGATCTCCGGGCTCATCTTTCAAAACACCGATGTTTTACTGCTCTCTGTCGTCTGCGGACTAAAAACAACGAGCGTCTACTCCATGTACGTGATGCTTTTCGGCATGGTCGGCACGGCGGTCTCCGCCATAAACGGCAGCGTGTCGTTCGTCCTGGGGCAAACCTATCACACCGACCGCGCGCATTTTTTGCGGCTTTACCGCGCATTTGAAACATACAATATGGCGCTCACATTTGCGCTGTATCTCACGGCGGATGTGTTCATTCTGCCGTTTTTGAAGCTCTACACCGCCGGTGTGACGGATATTTCGTATCTCGATCCCGTTTTGCCGCATCTTTTTGTCTGCACGTATCTGCTTTCAAACGGACGTGCAGCCGCGCAGCGCGTCATCGAATACGCCGGGCATTTTCAAAAAACGCAGAACCGTTCCGTCATCGAATCCGTCATCAATCTTCTCATATCGCTTTTGCTTGTGGTGCCGCTTGGCATGTACGGCGTGCTCATCGGGACGATTGCAGCGCTTTTATATCGCACGAACGATATGATTTTCTACGCATCCCACAAGCTGCTGCATGCACCCGCACGGCGTACTTACCGAAAATTCTTATGCAGCGGAGCGTTGTTTGTTTTGCTGTGGTTTTCCGCAAAAGCTTTGCCGCTTCCACTCAACTCATATCCCGCGCTGCTCCTATCGGCCGCCGTATTTTGCATATTCAGCCTTTTGCTGTTTACTGTGCTCGGCTCTGCGTTGGATTGTGATGCCCGCCGCGTTCTTTTCGCCATCTGGCGCAGAACGACAATGACCGTTCTGCAAAAAAGCCAATACATTCGCCGCAAAATAGGGGCGAAGCACATTTTCACACACCGTTCCGCGTTATGAATCTCTGACGAAATTGTCTGCTAATTTCGCTATAAATCAACCATTAAATTCGGCAAAATGCCAAAATTTAATTATCTTCTTTGTATTTAATTGACCTCTTTCGCCTTTTTTGATATACTGTTAAGCATTAAATCTTTTGGAGAATATTCGGAAGCAATAAAACACAAGTGATTTTGTAAGGCTATATGCTTGCAAAATCACCAAATTTCGAGTATATCTCAGGGCGAGGAGGATATTCTTTATTATGGCAGGAAAGCTCTCTGCATTTTTCGGAGCGCAGGATATGACGGTGGGCAACCCGGCGACGAATCTCATTCGGTTTTCCACACTGCTTCTCATCGGCAACTTGGCGCAGCAGCTGTACAGCACGGTGGACTCCATCGTGGTCGGCAATTATGTGGGTGACAGCGCGTTGGCCGCCATCGGTGCCAGCGGCCCGATCATCAACCTGCTGCTCGTACTGTTCATGGGCGTATCGGTCGGTGCCAGCATCATGGCGTCGCAGTATTTCGGTGCGAAAGACAAAAAGCGACTTTCGCATTCTGTAGGTACGGCGATCACGGCAACCTTTGTGGTTTCCATCTTCATCATGGTCGTGGGCCCGCTCATTACACACCCGATCATGTCTGCACTGCAAACACCGCAGGATATTTACACCATGTCGTGTGATTATCTCATCATCATTCTCCTCGGTATTCTCGGCAGCGCATATTACAACATTATTTCCGGCATTCTGCGCGGCCTCGGCGATTCCGTCATGCCGCTCATTTTCCTGCTCGTGGCATGCGGCATGAACATTGGTCTGGATATCTGGTTTGTCGCGGGCTTTAAAATGGGCGTTGCGGGCGCTGCGTGGGCAACCATCATCTCGCAGGCAGTCTCCGGCATCCTGTGTCTTGTGCGTCTGCTCTTAATGCGTGACGTGTTGCACATCACGTGGCGCACCCTGTGGCCGACAAAAGCGCTTTTGTTCCAGCTCATCCGTTTGGGTCTGCCCAGCGGTCTCACACAGGCGGTGTTCTCGCTCGCCATGCTGGTCGTGCAGTCCCTTACAAACAGCTTCGGTACCACGATCATCGCGGTTTCCACCGTTGTTATGCGCGTGGACGGCTTTGCCATGATGCCGAACTTCACCTTCGGCACGGCAACGACGACCTTCACCGGTCAGAATATCGGCGCAGGTCGTTTGGATCGCGTGGAAAAGGGCACAAAGGACGGCTTAAGGCTCGGCCTTTCCGTTTCCGTGGTACTTGTTGCGCTGATTCTGTTCTTCGGCCGTTATCTCATGGAAATGTTTACGAGCACGCCGGAAGTCATTGATACCGGCATGCACATGATGCGCATTCTCGCCATCGGTTACGTTGCAATGGCCGTCACGCAGATCCTTTCCGGCGTTATGCGCGGCGCGGGCGATACGATGACCCCAATGTGGATCTCCCTCATCACGACCGTCGTTATCCGTGTGCCGATCGCATACGGCCTCGCAGCACTGATGCACTCTGCAGATGCGCTGTTCATCTCCTTGCTCATAAGCTGGGTCATGGGTGCCGTGCTTACCTCCATCGCGTTCCGCATGGGCCGTTGGAAGAAGAAGTCTATCATCAACGACGATGTGCCCGAACCGGCAGATGTGCAGGTTTAAGCCCTATTTCGTACAGAAAAACGGGTCAGCTTCTTTGTGTGCAGACCCGTTTTTTCTTTGATAGAACATAAAAGCACCGCGCAAAGAACCGTAAAGCTCTTTGCGCGGTGCTGTTTTTATGCGATTTTAAATTATTCGTACAGCTCAAAAATCGCCTCGATCTCGATGGGCAGGTTGCCCGGCAGCACGTTCATGCCGATCTCTTCGCCGAACAGCTCGCCGAGCAGCTTCGTCGCGTCGTTTGCGACTGCCGGCTGATTGTAGAAATCATCGGCGCTTGCAACGAAAACGAGGATCTTCACGCAGCTCTTTACACGGTCAAGGTCACCGATCTCCGCCTTTAAAACGGAAAGCACGTTCAGCATCGTATCGCGTGCGAAAACCTGACCCTGTTCCGGCGTATAAAAACTCGCTGGGGGCAGTGCTCGTAAGGGCATCGTCCTTTACAGTAAATTCGCCGCCGATCATGCTGCGCCAAAGGCCACTCGCAAATTCGCTTCTGCCGGAAAAGTTCGCGTTATCAGCAAACACTTCCGGATCAAAGACAAGCAGATCCGCTTTACAGCCTTTTGCGATTCTCCCAATCATAGGAAATCAGCATAATTTTACAGCTGCATGCAGAACTTATCAAGGCTTGACAGGGCAATTTTACCAGCGTATACTGAATATAATAAAAAAATTGAGGAGGACTGCACAAATGCAGACTGAGCTCTATACGATACAAGGCGTAGAGAACATTTTAACGCCCGCTTTGATCTACTATAAAGACGAAATTTCAGAAAACACCCGCAAAACGATCGAAATCGCCGGCGGGGCAGAGCGACTGTGGCCGCACGTGAAGTCGCACAAAATGAAAAAGATGATCGAAATGCAGATGGTTATGGGCATTCATCGCTTCAAATGCGCGACTTTGGTGGAAGTCAAAATGGTTGCCGAATGCGGGGCAGAGCACATTTTGCTCGCCTACCCGCTTGTCGGGCCGAATATCAAAGCGTTTATCTCGCTCGTAAAGGAATTCCCCAAAACGCATTTCTACGCGCTGGAAGATGATTTAAGCTGCCTGCATGCGCTTCAAGACGAAGCCGAAAAGCAAAATGCTGTGCTCGGCTGGTTTGCGGATGTCAACATGGGTATGAACCGTACCGGCGTGGAAACGGCGCATCTTTACGAATTCATCAAAGCAGCACTCGAAAATCCGTCCGAAAATGTTCCATTCAGCGGCCTGCATTGCTATGACGGCCACGTGCACACCACCGACCTCATGGATCGCGAAGCCGAGGTGACGGACATGGTGGAAAGCATTGCCGATGTGCTCGATGCACTCAGCGAAGACGGCATTGAGGTGCCGATGATCATCGCGGGCGGCAGTCCGTCGTTCCCATGTCACGCCGCAAACCCGGATATCTTTTTGTCGCCCGGCACCGTGTTTTTGTGGGACAGCAGCTACAAAGAAAATTATCCTGACCTGCCGTATATCCCCGCCGCAGCTGTTTGCACGCGTGTCATCAGTCACCCGGCGCCCGGCGTGTTCACATTTGACCTCGGCTGCAAGGGCATCGCAAGCGACCCGCCCGGTGTGCGCGGCAAAGTTGTCGGCCTTGAAAACGCCGAGCCGATGTTTCAAAGCGAAGAGCACTGGACATGGCGCATGAAGCCCGGCTTTGAAAACGAGCGTCCGAAGATCGGTGACGTTTTCTACGTGATCCCGACGCACATCTGCCCAACGACGGCGTTGTACAGCGAAGTACTCGTCGCGGAAAACCATGTCATCACAGAGCATTGGACGGTCGACGCGCGCCGATAAATATTTGTACGTACAACTCTTGACATTCGTACTCTCGTATGCTATATTGAACATACACACGGCGATGCTTATCGCCGATTTTAAGTGGAGGAATTTTTAAAATGGCAAAACTTTCCATTCATACTGACGAAAAGAAAAGCAAGATCAACCGCAATATCTACGGCAATTTTTCCGAGCACCTCGGACGCTGCATTTATAACGGCATTTATGTTGGCGAAAACAGCGACATTCCAAACGTAAACGGCATGCGAACCGATATTGTGGAAGCGCTGAAAGCTATTAAGCTGCCGGTGCTACGCTGGCCGGGCGGCTGTTTTGCGGATGAATACCACTGGAAAGACGGCATCGGCCCCAAGGAGACACGCAAAAAGATGGTTAACACGCACTGGGGCGGTGTTGTGGAGGATAACACCTTCGGCACGCACGAATTCTTAGAGTTCTGCCGCCAGGTCGGCTGCGAGCCGTACATCAACGGCAACGTGGGCTCCGGCACCGTGCAGGAAATGAGCGAGTGGATGGAGTACATGACGTTTGATGGCATTTCGCCCATGGCGGACCTGCGCGCCAAAAACGGTCATGCCGAGCCGTGGAAAGTGAAATACTTCGGTGTCGGCAACGAAAACTGGGGCTGCGGCGGCAATATGCGCCCGTCCTATTATGCCGACCTCTACCGCCGCTTCCAGACTTACGTCCGCGATTACGGCGACAACCACGTGTTCCGCATTGCCTGCGGCCCGGGCATCACCGACGATTACAACTGGACAGAAGAGGTCATGCGTATTGCGGGCAACTACATGAACGGCCTCAGCCTGCACTATTACACCGCACCGGGCACATGGGAGAAAAAAACAGCTGCAACAGGTTTTGATACCAACACGTATTACGAGACTATTCGCAAGGCACTGTACATGGACGAGCTTATCACGCGCCACACGGAGATTATGAGCCGTTACGATCCCGAGCACAAAGTCGGCCTGGTCGTAGACGAGTGGGGTACATGGTACGATGTGGAACCGGGCACGAATCCGGGCTTCCTGTATCAGCAGAATACCATGCGCGACGCCATTGTCGCCGCTGTAACGCTGAATATTTTCAATGCACACAGTGACCGCGTCGTCATGGCAAACATCGCACAGCTTGTAAACGTTTTGCAGTCCGTCATCCTCACCGAGGGAGAGAAAATGGTGCTTACGCCGACATATCATGTATTCGATCTTTATAAGCACCATCACGATGCAACGCTTTTGAATAGCCACCTCGAAACGGAGGGGGTCTACGCCGGCGTACCGAACCTCACGGTTTCCGCCTCGGAAGACGAAAACGGCGTCGTGCATATCACGCTCGCGAACATTTCCGCCGACACCGCGTACCCGATCGACTGTGCGCTGACCGGCAAGAAGTACAATACGGCATCTGCACGCATTTTGACAAACTCCATCGGCGCATACAACGACTTCGACCATCCCGAAGACGTCAAGATTACGGATTTCGACGCGCTGACGCTTGAAAACAACAACCTGCACTTCAATATTCCGGCGTGTGCCGTCATGGAAATCACGGTCTCCTGATGGAACGCATTCCCTGCAGGCGGTGTTTGCTGAAAGACCTCAGCGACACAGATTATTTTCACTCGATCTACGAATATATCGAAAACATTCCCCCGGAGCAAAAAGCCCCGGATGCACTTTACAAAGACCGTTTGCAAAAATGCACATCATGCGACCACTTAGTCAACGGCATGTGTGCGCTGTGCGGCTGCTTTGTAGAGGTACGGGCAGCAAAAGTGCGCCAACATTGCGCAAAAAACGCAGAAATCTGGTAAAAATCGGCTCTGATTTTTACTTGTCAATCCGGCAAAATTGTGGTATACTGGCTCGAAGCCTGTATACCACTTTTTGTGTTTTCGGGCATCGCAATCCCGTCGTTTCGACGGGCTACCTCTACCTTGAAAGGATTTATTTATGCTGGATGTCTTTCTCGACGCACTCATCGATTCGTTAAAAACGCTGCCGTTTCTGTTTGCCGCGTACTTTCTCATTGAGTATTTAGAGCACCGTGCAAGCAGCAAAATGGAACGCGGTCTGCAAAAGCTCGGCAAATTCGGCCCCATCGGCGGCGCGCTCCTCGGCGTTGTGCCGCAGTGCGGCTTCTCCGTGGCGGCAGCAAATTTCTACGCCGGACGCATCATCACAGTCGGCACACTGCTCGCCGTGTTCCTTTCCACAAGCGATGAAGCCCTGCCGATTCTGTTCTCACACCCGGAGCAGATGCAGTACATTTTGCCGATGCTGCTCATCAAAGTCGCCTCCGGCATCGTGTTCGGCTTTCTGGCCGACCTCATTTTACAGCGCTTTTTCCACCCTAAAAAAGAGAAGCCGTTTGAGGAGCTGTGCGCGGACTGCGACTGCGGCCACCACAGCCTGTTGCACTCCGCCTTGCACCACACGATCAGCATTTTTCTCTTTATCCTCGTCGTAAATCTCGTGCTCGGCTATGCCATTTATTTTATCGGGGAAGACCGCATTTCCGGCTTACTTTTAAACGGCAGTGTCTTTCAGCCGTTCCTGACGGCGCTCATTGGACTCATTCCGAACTGTGCGGCATCCGTGATCTTAACGGAACTGTTCACGCTGGGCAGCCTGCAATTCGGCTCCTGCGTGGCGGGCTTATGCGCCGGTGCGGGCGTGGGTCTTGTCGTGCTGTTCCGCACAAACCACCGCGTAAAAGAGAACCTTGCCATCGTCGGTACGCTGTACGCCTGCTCCGTCGTGACCGGCATGCTTGTAAATTTGATTTTCTAAACTTAAATATATGCAAAAACGACCGAAAGCCTTTGCACCGCGCTTTCGGTCGTTTTTGTTTACATGTATTTCTCGATGAATTCCGGTAGAGAGGGAATTGCCTCCTTTCGAGGTGAATTTTACAACACGGCACCCATGCAGTGCGTATCGGTGCAGCTCTCAATGCGCACAGAGCGGATCTCGCCTGCAAGGGACGTGCCGCTTGCCACCGCAACAGGTGTATAGTTCATGGAGTATCCCTCCCAAACGCCTTTTTGAATCTCGCGCTCGAAAAGCACTTCCTCCGTGCGACCGATTTGCGCTTTAAAAAACGCCTGCTGCGTTGCGGTCGTCACGCGGATCATCTCGTGGCTGCGCGCTTCCTTTACGGCATTCGTCAGCTGATCGCCCATGTCATAGGCACGGGTGCCGGGGCGGCGGGAATAGGCAAACACGTGTACTTTCGCAAATGCGATCTCTTCTGCAAACGCCAAAGATTTCGCAAATTCTTCATCCGTTTCGCCCGCGAAGCCGACCATGATGTCCGTCGTGATGGCAGCATTTTCAAACGCTGCGCGCAGGTTGCGCACGATGGTGCGGTATTCGTCTGCGGTGTAGTGGCGGTTCATGCGCTTTAAAGTCGCATCGCAGCCGCTTTGCAAGGAGAGGTGAAACTGCGGGCACAGCTTTTTCTGCTTTGCCATGCGCCGGATCACGTCTTCCGAAAGCTGCTCCGGCTCCAAGGAGCCGAGGCGCACACGCTCAATACCCGGCGTAGCGCAGGCCGCTTCAATGGCGTCACACAGATGCAGACCGAACTCCTGTCCGTATGCCGAAAGGTTGATGCCCGTCAGCACCACTTCTTTGTAGCCGTTCGCGCCAAGCCCCGCAAGCTCCGCTTTGAGGTCTTCAAGCGGCTTCGAGCGCACACGGCCGCGGGCATAGGGAATGATACAGTATGAGCAAAAGCGGTTGCACCCGTCTTCAATCTTCACAAATGCACGCGTGCGGCCCGTAAAGTTCTCCACATTGAGATTCTCAAATTTTTCGTCGTTCGTGTGCGGCGCAATGTCGATGATGCGCTGGCGTGCAGAAAGAAACGCCAACAGATCCGGCACCAGACGCTTGCGGTTCGAGGTGCCGAGGATAATATCGGCTTCCTCCAGTCGCCTTGCGTCCTCCGGGAACGCCTGTGCCATGCAGCCCGTCAGCACCATAACGGCATCCGGGTTATCTTTTTTCGCGCGGCGAAAAATCTGCCGCACCTTGCGGTCACTTTCGGCCGTGACCGTGCAGGAGTTGAGGATTACGACGTCCGCCATTTCCTTGTCCTCCGCTGCGGCAAAGCCGTGCTGCAAAAGGGAAGAGAGCATCGCTTCCGATTCATACTGGTTCACCTTGCAGCCGAGGGTGATAACCTTTGCTTTCATCATATATTTTAATTTCCTTTCATCACACGTCGTTTTCTTCCAGCCAAAGCGTCAGCTCCGTCCAGTCGTTCATCAGGCTGTCCGCAAGCGCCTTTTGCTCAGTGATCTTATTCGTGATTTCCATCATTTTTTCGTAATCGCTCGCCGTCTCGGGGTTGGAGAGCTGCTCGTTCAGCGTGTCAATTTCCGCTTCCGCCGCTTCGATCTCGCGCTCGCATTTCGAAAGTGCGGCACGGCGCTTCCGAATTTCAGAGGCACGCTCTTTCTTTTGTTTATAGACTGTATTGGCTTTCGGCACAGCGTTTTCATTTTCCGCTTCGGCAGCGGCTTTTGCGGCTTCCTGCTTTTGACGGGCCTCAAGATATGCGTCGTAGTTGCCGAGGTACAACGTTGTGCCGGAAGGGGTGAGATAGTAGATTTTATCCGCAAGCTTGTTGATAAGATAACGGTCATGCGAAACGACGAACAGCGTGCCATCGTAGCCCAAAAGTGCGTTTTCAAGCGCCTCGCAGGAGCCGATATCGAGGTGGTTCGTCGGTTCGTCGAGGATCAAAAGGTTCGCTTTGGAAAGCATCAGCTTTAAAAGCAGCACGCGCGCACGCTCGCCGCCGGAAAGCCCTTTCACGGGCTTATACACGTCTTCGCCTTTAAAAAGGAACACCGCCAATGCGCTGCGCACCTGCGTCTGCGTCATGTAGGGGTGCAGATCCCAGATCTCATCGATGACCGTCTTACTCTCATCTAAATTGCCTTGCGCCTGATCGTAGTAGCCGATGTCGATATTCGCGCCAAAGCGGAAATCGCCGAAGGTTTGCTTATAAATGTGCAACAGCACTTTCAGCAAAGACGTTTTTCCGCAGCCGTTCGGGCCGATGAGGAACACCTTTTCGCCGCGTTTGATATCGAGATTCACATTTTTGAAGAGCCTGTGGTCGCCGAATGAGAGGGCAAGCTCTTCCGCTTCCAGAACATCATTGCCGCCGCGCTGGCTCGCCTTAAACTGAAATTTGATGGTATCCGGATCATCCTCCGGCTTTTCAAGCGTCGCCTGCAAACGGTCAATGGACTTCTGCTTGCTCGCAATCGTCACATAGTTGCGCTCCTGATTGAACCGCTTCTGCTGCTCAATGATGCCCTCAATTCGCTTGATCTCGCGCTGGGTGTTATCATAGACGCGCTGCATCGCAAGGCGGTTTTCTTCTTTCAGCTTCAAATATTTCGTATAATTGCCCTTATATTCTGTCAAATACGTGTTTTCAATCTCAAATGTGCGGTTCGTCACAGCATCAAGGAAATAACGGTCGTGCGAAATAACGATGTACGAGCCGTTATAATTCTTCAGAAAATCCTCCAGCCATTCAACAGACGGAATATCAAGGTGGTTCGTCGGCTCGTCCAGCAACAGCAAATTCGATTCGCCGAGCAGCATTTTTGCGAGTTGAATTTTCGCTTTCTGTCCGCCGCTCAAAACACCGATAGGAGCATAGATCTGCTCCGGCGCAAAGCCGAGGCCGATGAGTGTGCTTTTTGCACGGTTGCGGCAGGTGAGGCCGCCGTCTGCGATGAAACGATCGTTTAGCTCCGCCTGCTTTTCGATAAGTTCGTTAAGGTTTTCCGGCATTTCCGAAATTTTCGTCGTGAGCACTTCTATCTCTGCTTCCATTTTGAGCAGCGGCGCGAACACCGTCATCACTTCGTCAAACGCCGGTTTTTCCATATCGCGGCAAACATGCTGCTCCATGTAGCCGATGGACGTTTCGCGCGCCGGGGTAAAGGTGCCTTCGTCCGCCGTATATTCTCCGTTCAGTACCTTGAAAAGCGTCGTCTTTCCGGAGCCGTTAATGCCCACAAGGCCAATACGGTCGCCTTTCTGCACTTCAAATGTAATATCCCGAATGATCACATCGGTGCCGAACATCTTTTTTATGTTGTTCACCGTAAGTATTGCCATAGTTGTTCTCCTTGGTTCATATTCCGTTTTATTATACCGAAAGATAGTCTTCAAATCAAGCAAAAACCGGGACAAAATCACGCCCTGCGGGCGAAAATCGCAGAGATTTGACGTTTCTTTCCGATTTTAAGGTCAAAATAGAAAAAAGTATACGGTTTCGCTTGATTTTTCCCCGAAAACTGTTGTATAATAACACTACTTTAAGAGACAGATTTGGTGTGTTAGAACTTTGGAGGGTTTTCCATGAAATGTCCCTATTGCGGATACAGTGAAAGTAAGGTCATCGATTCCAGGCCAACCGATGAGGGGGAGCGCATTCGCCGCCGCCGTGAGTGCTTAAACTGCGCAAAACGCTTTACGACCTATGAAGTCATTGAGACTGTGCCGGTGGTCGTTGTAAAAAAAGATAAATCCCGCGAGGCTTTTGACCGCAACAAGCTGTTGAACGGCCTTCTGCGCGCCTGCGAAAAACGCCCCGTACCGCTTGAAACACTGGAGCGCATCGTAGACGAGATTGAAACGCTCCTGCAAAACTCGCTCGACCGCGAAGTGCCGTCCACGCTCATCGGCACTTATGCCATGGATAAGCTCAAGAAGGTCGACGAGGTCGCCTATGTTCGCTTTGCTTCCGTTTACCGTGAATTCAAAGACATCAATACGTTCATGGACGAGCTCAATAAGATCAAGGCCGAGCGCAACCGATAAATTCAGATTATGTAGCAGCAGTCCCAACGCGATATGGGGCTGCTGTTTTTTTGCTTTAAAACACATTTTCAAATGCGATGCGCTCTGTTTTTTGAATGTGCTCCGCCGTGTTTTTCACCATCTGGCATTCGGCGCGCGCTAAGGACACCTCCTCCTGCTCAATATAATAGGGCAGCACGGCAAAAATGTTTTCCAGCGGCTCCAAATGCTCGTGCGGCAGGAAAACGCACAGTTTATCATGTATTTTCTCCCAGTCTGCCTGCAATTTTCGGCTTTCCTCCAAGGCTTTTTCCGCTTCGCCGTCGGAAAGCAGACGGTCGATATTTTCCGCGGACACAATCAGTGTATTCGCAGATCTTGCCGTGTTGCAGTAACCAAAGATACACACCGCCACAGCAAATACCGCCAAAACGATTGAAAAGGCCATGCGCTTCATTTTTTCACTCCCTTTTTTAGGCTGCCGTCCCGCCGAATGAGCGTATAATGTCCGGCTGTGTTTACCGTTAGAATAAACACTTCGGAAAGCGGTACGGCTTCGCTTTTTAATATGCTGCGTATCCACTCTTCATTTTTGCCGCACAAGTGCATAGAGCCCACAGAAAGGTCTCCGTCGCTCACCACAACGACTTCAAGGCCCTCGTCTTTCACTTTCACGCCCATATCGCTCGGACGCAGGTAATCGACAGCGGCTTTTTTAACGACACTCAGCGTGCCGTTCGTCTCTACAATAGCATATGTCACATCCGAAAGCACAAAAACATCCTTTTGCCGCAGCTGCTCAAAAAGGTCTTCTACGCTCATGCGCAGCTCCTGCATGTTTTCCTGAATGATACGCCCATCTTTGATGATGACGACCGGCTTGCCGCACACCAAACGGTGAAAACGGCTGCTTTTAAGCATAAAAACCGAAACGAGCACCTCGAGCGCAATGAGCACCAAAATGGGGATGAGCCCGCTGAAAAGCGGCTGGCCGCTGTCCTGCATCGGGATCACCGCAAGGTCGGAGATGAGCAGCGTCACGACCAATTCACTCGTTTGCAGTTGGTTGATCTGCCGTTTGCCCATAACGCGAACAGCCAAAATAATCGTAAAATACAAGATGATCGTGCGCACAAACGAAATAAACATGGCGTTTTCCTTTCCGTATGTCTTCGGCGCTATTATGCGTCTTCGGGCGTATAAAATACGGCCTTTCTGCAAAATCTACACGGGAGAACCATGCGGAAAGGAAACTGCTAATGGAAAACTTATCTGAACACTTAAAGGAAAACGTAACATATATAAATGGGTTATTTGAAAACGCCATGGATTATATCGAGCGCGAATTTATGGTCGGCACGGTACCGGCCGCGCTGCTCACCATGGACGGGCTCGTCAGCAAGCAGCACATTACTTTGAGCATTTTAAATCCGTTGATGCGCGCGAAAATTCCGACGGATAACGGCAAAGAAACGCTTTTGTTTATCGAAGAAAACGTGCTGTGCGCCGTAGAGCAAGCCGAGCTTTCCACCGTCAGCGAAGTGCTCGAACGCATGATGAACGGTTTTGCGGTGCTGCTGCTCGATAACTGTCCGACAGCGCTCGCGTTCGGCACGCAGGGCTTTGCTGCGCGCGGGGTAGATGAGCCCGATACGGAAGTTATGCAGCGCGGCTCCCGCGAAGGCTTTGTGGAAACCTACCAGACAAACATTTCGCTTTTACGACGCCGTCTCAAAACGACCGAGCTCAAATTTGAAAAGGTGACGGTTGGCGAAGAGAGCCAAACACCGGCTGCGCTGTGCTATTTAAAAAACATCGCGGACCCGAAGATCATTAACGCACTCAAAAAGCGGCTTTCCGCATGTAATCTAAAAGACGTGCTCGCAGCAGGATATTTGGCGGGTTACTTGGAGCGTCCCGCGATTTTTGATCGCGTAGGTTTTACCGAGCGCCCCGATACCTTATGCGGCAAACTGCATGAGGGGCGCATCGGGCTGCTTATAGACGGCACGCCCACAGCGCTTTACGTGCCGTATCTCTTCGTTGAAAACTTTCAGACCGCCGACGATTATGCAAACCGTCCGTTTTACGCCACGTTCACGCGCTGGCTGAAATACATCGCGTTTTTCCTCGCGATTTTTCTGCCGGGGCTGTATGTCGGCATCGCCGCACACGACCCGGAACTGCTGCCGGAAACACTGCTTGTTACCATTGCACAGGCAGAGCGCAGTACGCCGTTTCCCGTCATGTTAGAAGCGATTTTGCTTTACTTTATGTATGAACTGATGCGCGAAGCCGGACTGCGCGTACCGAAACCGCTCGGCAGCTCTGTCGGCATCGTGGGCGGTCTTGTTATCGGCGAGACCGCCGTTTCCGCAGGGCTCGTCAGCGCACCGTCGCTCGTCGTCATCGCCGTCACGGTCATTACCGGGTACACGGTTCCGAAATTATACGAGCCCATGGCCGTACTGCGTCTTATTTTTATTTTGGTGGGCGGTATATGGGGTGTGTGGGGCGTGCTTGCAGGCTTTACGTTTTTATTATTCGAGCTTTGCGGCAAAACAAGCTTTTCCGTGCCGTTTTTGGCCCCGGTCGCACCATTTCGGCTTTCCGCCATGCGGGATGTGCTCGTACGCGCGGGGTGGAAACGATTAGTGCGTCATAACGCCTCCGTACAACACATGCCCGGCGCGGGAAAGGGGGAAAAGCACCTGTGAAAACCAAGATCAGTGCTTTGCAGCTTTACCTTATGCTGTTTCTTTCACGTGTCATCGTCAGCATCACAATCAATGTGCAAACTGTCGGCGGCAGCAATTTGATTGAAAGTATTTTCTCTTCGCTCGGGCTGTTTTTGTACCTTACGGTGTTTTCTCTGCCGCTTTTCGTGCTGCACAAAAACCACCCGGAAGCATCGCTTCTGCAAATCGCAGAGAATAACTGCGGCCGCGGTGTTTCTGTACCGATGTCCGCAATTTACGCGCTTTATTTTATAGTGATGAACATTTTTAGCCTTTCGCTTTTTCTGACGCTGCTCGTCAACACTACAGACCCCGTCGCTTCGCGTCTTTCCATCGTCCTTGTCGTGCTCGGCATCGCACTTTATGGTGCCATTCGCGGTATAGAAACCATCTCGCGCGCCTCGGTATGCATTTTCACGCTGTTCATGCTCGGCATGGGGATGATTTTTCTCGCCGTCTCGCCGAACGTCACGCCGCATTATCTCATGCCGCTTTTCTATGACGGCATAGACCAAACCGTACAGGGGTTTCTCGTCTTCACAGCGCGCTGTTCTTCGCTTGCCGAGTTTGCCGTTTTGATGCCGTTTCTTACAAATACGGATACAAAAAGCGGTAAAAGCCACCGCGTGCTCGGCTTTGTCGTTTGGAACGGCGGCATCACCGTGTTTTTGGGTGTGCTTCTGTTTTTCATCGTCTCGTGTCTCGGCGAGTACGCCGCGCTGCAAGTTTTCCCCGCATACACGCTCGCTTCCATCGCGGAGATTGCCGGCATTCAGCGGCTGGACGCGCTTTTCATCGGCATCAGCATGATGGCGCTCATCGTGCGTATTGCCTGCGGATTATTCTGCATCGCTGTGTGCATGACCCCTATCCCGACACGCCCGCGCGCGTGGCTGATGGCACTCATAGCCGCACTGACAGCAGTTCTGTCCCTATGGCTCACAGACTCTGCCGCACGCGTCGGGGCCGTGTTCCGCACCGCGTATCTGCTGCCGTTTTCCGTTTTGACCGGCGCTATGCTGCCGAGTTTGCTTTGGTTTTTCGACTGCATCAAAAAAAAGAGGAGACGCGCCGCATGAAAAAAACACTCACATCCGTTTTACTTTCGCTCATTTTGACGCTCACCGCTTCGGGCTGCGCGCCGGAGCTTTACGAGCGCTTGCTCATCAGCGCAATCGGCGTAGACCGCACGGCAACCGGCTGCCGCGTGACGGTGCTCGCTTCCGAAACGACGGAGGACGGAGGGCAGAGCACCTTTTCCGGTGAGGGCGATACCGTCCCCGAAGCGCTCAGTCAAATCGCGCTCGAAAGCGGCCGCACGCCGCTGTATTCGCACAACGCCGCCATCCTTTTCGGTATGCAATGCGCAGAAAGCGGTATCGCCGAACAACTGGATTTCTTTATCCGCCACTACGATTCCCGCCCGACCGCCAAAGTTTTCCTCGCAGAAGATACCGCCGAAAGCGTTCTGTTACAGACGGATCTCACCGCCGAACGCTTCATGCAGCTTTCAAACGGCGCAAAATACAGCGGGGCCGCGGCAGACGTGAATTTGCTGCAGCTTGTAAACGGTCTTTACGGCATAAACACTACTGCCGCGCTGCCCGTTCTGCGCGCCGATGATTTGCCCACGCCCGTCGGCACAGCCGTTCTGCAAAGCTACCGCCTGTGCACCGTGCTCACGCCGGCGGAAACACAGGGGCTTAGTGCCTTGCAGGGTACACTTTCTGGTGGCGAATTCACCGTAAAAGACGAAGCTTTCGGCACGGTATCGCTTAAAGTCCGCAGCACAAACAGCAACATTATCTTCACAGGCACAGCAGAACAGCCCAAGTTTACCGCCAGAATTCATGTTATCGCCGAAGTTTCTGCCGTCACAAATACCGCAAAGCACGTAGGGAACGAAGCATTTCCGCGCTTTGAGACTGCCCTTGCCAACTGTACTGAGGAACGCATCGCCGCTTATCTCAAAAACGCAAACGGAGCCGATGCCGCAGGTCTCAGCGAAGTCATTTTCCGTACCGCGCCAAATGTGTGGCGTGAAATGGGGGAAAGCCGCGCAGAAAAGCTCTCAAAAGCCGAAATTACCTTTCACGTCACTGCCGAAGTACAGCGCGTGGAAGAGGAGGACATTCCGTATTTTTAGAGCAACAGCTGCACTTTATAGCAATCGGTCGCCGGAGCGCATAGGAAAAGCCTGCAAATCGCACATCATATCCCATCCTTTTTTCGAATAGAACATTCTATGTGCCATGCAGGCTTTTGTTCGTTACAAATTTGATTATTTCTTGGCTTTTTTTTCGTCGGACAGCGCCATTAAAATGCGCTGGGCAACCGCTTGTCGCGCCGTAGCTTCCGCCGCAAGCTTCAACGCCGCTGCACGCAAGGCCACTGCGTCACTTTCCGGGTGCACGCCCGCTGCCGTCTCGTGCAAAGCGCCGCTCTGCGCCGCCGCAAAGTCTTTATAAAGCTGCTCCGCGTCTTCATCGCCGGAAAACAGCACGGCAATATCCTGAATGGAAAGCACCTGCTTCAGCAAGCCCACCATCATCAGCTTAGAAAGATGCTCCTTGCTGTACTTTTTGTGCACGGGATGATCCACAACGCCGCTTTTCACGTAATTATTGATCATACTGTTCGTCAATAAACTCTGCTTTTCATCGCGTTCAAAAAGAGACAGCGCTTCACCTGTAAACATCATCACCTGATCCATATAAAGGGGAATAGAGGGTAGGGCGCTCCAATTCGGCAGTGCAAATTCTTCGGCTTCCTGCAGCCATTTACCGCAATCAAATTCAACCTTGCTCATTTTCACAACGACTCCTTTTGTTTTTCATAAACAGTATACGGCATTTTTCTTCGCATTGCAAGCGCTTTTCTTTGGCTGTTTTATTGTTTTTGGAAAAAAACGGTCAAAATCCCATTATGGGCTTGACAAACCTACTCAGTTTTTGTATAATTAATAACAGTCAAGTCGGCTCTGTAAAATGCACAAAAAACATGCTTGACAAAGCATGCTCTGTGTGTTATAATACCACTTGTTCTGAAATGGAGAGGTGTCCGAGTGGTTTAAGGAGCTAGTCTTGAAAACTAGTGATCTCGTAAGGGACCAAGAGTTCGAATCTCTTCCTCTCCGCCACATTTTTCTTTTATATTCACCATGGAGAAGTACCCAAGTGGTGAAGGGGCTCCCCTGCTAAGGGAGTAGGTCGGGTAACCGGCGCATGGGTTCAAATCCCATCTTCTCCGCCAAAAGTCCACCGTAATTTTGATAGAATTACGGTGGACTTTTTCTATGCCCGAAAACCGCTTTAAACAAGGCTTTTCGGCTGCTTCAGCACATAAGCGAACCCCGCTGCAGAGCAATTCTGCGGCGGGGTTCGTGTTTTTTT
>OLOM01000205.1_pt1 | contig 46253 bp, 67 predicted proteins | sample 1672531 | NCBI WGS metagenome assembly OLOM01 (sample SAMEA3136696, study PRJEB25190) | human gut metagenome | reverse complement strand
TTGCGCTATCCATTCCACACCTAAAGGAGTGGGCTTCCCGCGCTTTCATTGTAAAATGACAAAGGCTCGTTTTTTTCTAACGAGCCAATTTAAATATAAATTTATTTTTTTCAATCTATAGGGGGGGTCATTCTTCTATTGAATCCATTATAGTATTCCAAATTTCAAAAAAATATGCACTGTAGCTTTCAGAAGAAAGTTTTCCTTGTTTATATTCTTCAATAATACTATTTCTAGTATCTTCAATTTCTTTAGATACTTTCTTCAAAACATCATCTATATTTTCAACACAGTATTCTTCTTCTATGGTTTTGCTTGTTTCTAGTACATCATTATCAAACTTATCTTTATCATAAGCAATGATAATGTCTGTGAATACATATTCATAGCGTGTGGTAGATTCTACAAGACCATAGTACTTTTCTTTTTCATATTCTTCTTGTAGGTCTTCATCAGTAACGTCAATCTCTTCCCATTCGATACGATAGAAGTTGAATTGACATGGTTTAGCACTTCCATAATCAAGCGTTACATTATTTCCAAACTCATCATATGTAACGCATTTATCTTCGTTAGGAACAGGAACAGGGTCGATAGATACTGGCTTACTTAGTGTGTTTAATTCTCCAATGGAACCATTGTATTGGTGTTCTGTATACCATACTTTACGAGGTAAATTAGTTACCCGTGTATAAACTTTATTATTCTCTTTGATTTTGCTTAACATTTTTTTACTCTCCTTGTTTTTTTATTATATCATGGTTTTATGGTGTTGCGTAGGGTATGAAGATGGTGGGTGTTTGGTAGAGAGGGAGAGCGTATATAAAGGCAAGTGAAAACCTGTTGCGATTTTCACTTTTTCAAAATTATTTTTAAAGTTTCATAAATTAGCACTATCGGAATGATAATCAGCCCACTAACTAATCCCATCATATTAAGTGCTAAAGAAATTAGGAACAGCATATATCAACCACCTTTTTCAATTCTATTAATTTTTTCTTATACCCATTTAGTCTATATCTTTCTTTTTTAGTCTTATAAGAATCTTTTTCAAAAGTTTCAATCCAGTTGTTCAAACCTTTTTCATATAGTTTCAGCAGTTTGACATACATGTCTTTTTTATTATTAGCAGTTAGTTCAATTTTATAGCTTCCTTTATAAAAGTAGAACTTCACTTCTTTACAAGTGTAAGGTTCAACGTTATACCAGCTTATAATATTGTGATTGAAGCAATGCAGATTGTTTTCTTTTATGTATTCCCAACTTATATTTTGAATACAATTACAGATATTTTCAATATCTTTTTTTAATATTTTAGTCATATCCTTTACCTCTCTTTATCTATTAATATACTAACATATGCGTTGCATATTGTCAAGCAATATGTGCTAAAATATTTTGAAAAACCTGTATAGCTACGCTTATTAAGTAAATCATAGCTAACCGATACCCAATCCTACTCATCTTCTTACTCCATTTCTTTTAGCTCATCATACATACTACAAGTTACATAAATTTCATGCCTAATGCAATTGAATAAGCGCTCCATCTTCGTCTTTTTCAAACGTGAATTCGAGCATGTCTTTGATGTTTCTTAAACATAAAGAAGTACGATATCTTAAACATGAATGCAAGTCATCAAACGAATAATATCCGTATTTCGCATTCACATCCAACGAGAAATAACAATCATCCAAATCTACGTTTTCGGTGAGTCTTTTTTGCTCCATGTTATCGGAAAACGTTAACAAGTGAAACCTGCTCATCGGGTAGATACACAATTCATTTGCACGAAGATATCTGCAAAATGCATTATAAATTAAACGTAAGTCGTCATCACTTGCTTTGTCCAAATCTTTGCACGTTTCAACAAGTCTATAAACTGAAGTTGGTCTACAACTCGAATAATACTTAAGCAATCTTTCCAATTCGTTTTTAGTTAATTTAATTTCTTTCATATTAATTACCTCCAGCCTTTTTAGTTGGCTAACCTCTTTACACTTATTATTATAACCATTTACCATACTAAGTCAACAATAAATGTGTACTTTTTTATTTTCTTTTTTTCTTCCTTATTATATATATAAGCAATTCACTTGTGATATTTTCACCCTTTTTATCATGCTAAAAATTGCCGTTTTCTAGCATGTGAAGTTTCTCTATTTTATCGCATGCTAATATTCTCTACTTTATCGCATGATAATATTATCGCATGCTAATAATTGCCATCTCCTAACATGCTAAAAATCATATGATTCTATCATGCTAGCAATCATATATTTCTCACATGCTAAAAATTGGCGTTTGTTCACAATCCGTGAACAACTTTGTTCTCCATTTTTGTCTTACCCCCGAGAAAAACCGACACTTTGTTCACGCTCCGTATACAGTTTGTTTGGCGTACAACTAAAAATTTTTTTGTTTTTTTACAGTTTTTTTCGTGTACAACTGTTTTTTTCGTTCATTTTTCGTTCGTTTCGCTCATTTTAAGCCATTTTCAGCCGTTTTTAGCGTTATTTCAGCACAAATAGCACTAATATAATATCTTTCTGCTATCTTTTCATATAAGCTTAAAAAGTGGCATATAGAGTATATAAGTTATATTTGTTTATATATACATAGATATATATAGTTAAGTAAATGGTCAGTATTCTTTTTTATCAAAGCAATGCATATGCCTAATTTATATATATGTAAGTGTTTAAGCCTTTATTTATGCGTATTAATTGATGTTCAGCGTTATTATTATTGTTTAATTAAGCACCTGTAGAAACGTATCTTTATCGTCTGGAATCATATATACACTTATCTTTTACATTTGCTTACTTTATGTACTTTTACTTGTATTTATAGTCTTATAGGTATGTTATTTATGTTTATATAGTATTATAGTCTTATTTATTATGTCTATCTTATCTATCTTATATATATTTATATTGTTATTATTGTTTGTTTTGGCAGTCTACATTTTTATCAAACAAGCCTATATACATACAGCTACTACATAGTATGCGTGGCTTGTTACACGTAAATAACAGTTCCAAGGCATTTACTTAAGTTTTCCTATTGCGTTCCAAGGGGCTACTCTATTGCGGTTGTAGGGGGCTATTGCGTTCCAAGGGGGCTATTGCGATTGTAGGGGGTATATTGCGATTGTAGGGGGCATTAAAAAAGTGGCAGCATTAACACCACCACTTAATCAATTAATTTCAACGAAAAGTCTAGTACCTGTTGTTCAGTCAGTTTTTTATCATACCAAACATAGCTGTAATAACCTGTTTTGTTTTTGTCTGAATACTCAAACTTAACAAACCCTTTTGGTTGACAGCCTACTCCAAATTCTCGTTCAATCATTCCATACTTATACATTCTTTTCACTCATCCCATTTACATATACAAGAAAGTGCCTTATAATGCTTACAGATGGAAACACTTTACCCTTAGACATTATGTCTACTTTCTTTACATTTTTTTGTTTCCATCTTTTTTTATTGGTTTATCAGCTCCCTAATATCATCAACTAAATCTTTGAGTGTGTACTCAGTATTGTTTTTACATTCATTTTCTAACGTATCATAGTAATTGATGTAATTAGCTATGGTATTCAATACAAGTTCTTCTTTCATTATTTGTTACCTATCCTTAACCATCTGAATGATGTTATACTCAATCATTTACCTAACAACTATACTAAATCTCTATAATTTTGTATTTGCCATGTTATATGTAGAACATTTTTCAAGCGCACACTTAAAATCACTAGAGAATCCATCTATCACACTTAAATATCGACTTGTTACGTCTTTCTGTTCTTTATTCATTTTTTTTCTCCTTTCACAAGTTCTTCCAATAAGTATTCATCATCAATTGGTAAATTATATTCATCAAGATATATCACTCCGTAATTCGTCAATTGACTTAAAGCTATCATTTTGTCGTACTCCGGCCATTCGCTACTTATCTCCTTTGCTGTTTTCATCTTCTTTTACCTCTCTTTCTCTTTACACTTATTATTATAACCATTTACTATACTAAGTCAACAATAAATGTGTATTTTAAAAAAAAGGATAAAGCCTTATTTTTTAGCTTTATCCATATCTTTTCTTACAAGGTTTTTTATGTATCCTACCATGTTTTCTTTATTTTCCAAAAAAGCTAACACATCCGCATCAGTTTTGCGGTTTAAACTTAAAGTAATATTACGCTGCATTTTATTTTTGTATTTGGCTATAGCACGTCTTTGCGCTTCTGTTGTTTTATACTCCATGCTTTTTTATATCCTTTCTTATAAGCTCTTTTAGATAACCCGTAGAATTATCCATACTATCAAGCCACTGTATGATATCCATGTCATACTTTTTGTTTAAGGTCAAACTTTTATTGATTCGGTTTTTCTTACTATACTTTAAATTGGCTTGACGTTGGCATAATGGGGTCTTCACTTCTTTTGTCATATTTTTACTCCTATATATGCACTTTATATATTACACCTTTTTCAAATCTTCTTCAATTTTCTTTTTTACATAGTTTTGAAATGATGTATATCCCAGTTTTTCATATTTCCGATTTTGCACAAAATCATAAAGCTTTTTATCGCTTGGGTCTGCTGTTTTAAACTCTACATTTTTACACTTACACTCCCATTTTGCTTTGAATCGTCTTCTTCTGCTATCAAATCCGTCTTCAATTTTCATCAATCATCTTCCTTATCATTCATATTAATAACATTATAATTTGCTTTTTCGTTTGCATATCTAGCCACGTCTTTTAAATCAATGCCAGCCATATTTAAAGCAATGTTTAATTTATATATTTTATATAAAGCATATACTTTTTGTACTAGATACATCACACAAACACCTAAAATAAAACTCACAATATCCATTTTTAAAACCATCCCTCATCGCTTTCAATTTTTCCAGCTTTAATCATCCTAATAACTTGTCTATCGGCTTTAAAATTCATGCGTTTTAAAATATCATCTGCTTTAATGCCTTTGTACATCACCATTTGGATATACATGACCATCAAATCGCTGAATTCATCCAACAATTTATCATATGTTGTATCGTGTGTTAACTCCACAAAAAGTTCTCCGCATTCCTCGAAAAATTTCAGTTTCTGTTCCTCTTGGTCTGAATTATCTACGATACACTTGATTTTATCTAAGATTTTTTCTGTAAATTCGCTTCTACATTTTTCATCCATAATTGTTTGCTTTCTAACTCCGTTCTTGCAGCTAAATGCTTTTTCAAACATTTTGTATAATAGTCTATATACGTCTGTTGCTCTTCAATCCTACGTTTAAAAAAATAATCATCAATTTTACATGCTTGGTACTCAAACCTCGACATTAAAAATTCGTTTCTAAATCCTTTTAATTCTACTACAATCCAATTGTCTTTAATTTTACGCACAAGTTCGCACTCAAACGTCCTTTTATCTACGTCCGAGTGGAACAATTTTGTATGTACAACATCCCCACGTTTTAAGCTTTCATATTCAATTCTTGACCACATATACATTCCCGAAAATATTTTTAAAAGGGTAAGTCGCTATCTTTGATATCTATAGGTTCGTTATATTCTTCTCTACCAAATGTTCGTACTCCATCATACTTTGTTGTCGCTTGTTGTGTACCTTGATATTCCTGCTTTTGTGGCTGTTGCGTATTTTCATACTCTTGATGTGTACCTTTGCTTTCTAAAAAGTGAAAATTTTGTACGTTTACTTCTGTAACATAGACACGTTGTCCTTGTTGATTGTCATAATTTCTTGTTTGAATACGTCCATCAACCCCAATCAATGAACCTTTGAACAAGTAATTACACATCGTTTCCGCTGTTTTTCCCCAAGCCACACAATTAATAAAATCAGATTCGGGTTGTCCATCTTTTACAAAATTACGTCTAACAGCTAGTGTAAATCCTACATAACAATTACCGCTTTGTGTTTGTCTAAGTTCTAAATCTTTTGTAAGTCTTCCAATCAAACATACGCTATTTAACATTTTCTTTTCCTACCTTTTCTACAAAATCTTTTAATACTTTATAAGCTTGTTCTGTTTTTACTTGATACTCAAACATCCTGTTTTCCGAGTATCTAAGTGCCATGGTTTTTAACCATTCTAATGATTCTTCCAATTCATTAAATCCATTCGTCATTTTCTACTTCCTTACTTTGCTTTCGGCTAATTCTTTCTTGCCTAATTCGTGCGTTTCTAGCATGTTCTTCGGTTTCCATATATGTTGTTTTATAGCATACTTTATCAACTGTTAAGCAAATAATCGTGAAAACGATTATAAAGCCAATTACAACTATATAAATTAAATTAATACTAATCATATATCTATTCAAAAAACAAGAAACCTGGTATCATCAATAGCCCATATTGCCAAGCCCATTCATGACACATATAACAACTTGCTAAAATCAATACCACTAAAGCTATATCTTTAATCGCTTTCATCTTTATTCCTTTCGTCTGCCATCATACAAGCCTTTTCCACTAGTCCGATAGCACAATATGTTCCATTTCCAAAAAACATCTTATCCATGCACTTTTCTTTTAAAAGCATTTTTATCTTTTCAAAAGCTTGTGTGTATGTCATATCCACTTCTATATCACTATTTTTCATACAGTTCCTTAAATCCACCCCAATTCTTTCATTTGTTGTTGAATTGCTTTGAATTCATCAACAGTAATACATTTAGGTTCACCACAATCCCTAGCGAAAAATTCATGTTCATTTACCCAAAACACAATGTTTTCAACACCCCATAAATATTCAATCTTGATATCCGATTTACTACATTCATAACCTAAAGCGCCAAACATTTCTCTAGCATTCATTTTCTTTCTCCTAATGCCCATTTGATTATTGGTGTCATAGTCCAAGCTCGTCTAATGAATAATGTTTATCAATATCCATACCTTTGTACATTGTACCTTTTCAAACAGCGGTAAGTAAATAACTTCTGTTTCTAGTTTTGATGAAATGGATTCTGCATAAATCCTAATGCAATAAAAACCTATATAGATACATAGTTTGCAAATACCTGTAACATTCGCTTTAAAGGGTTTGATAACTGCACTCAAATACGCTTTTTCTGCTTCTTCTAAGATAGGCTCTTTATATTCATCTAGAAGCCATTCCATAACATTTTTTTTGCATTCTTTGCAATTGCCATCACAAGATATATGCGATAAATTCAAAAATTTATCATGAACACTGCAAGTTAAATCTGTAGAGTTTACATTTAGAATATCGTCTTTATACTTTTCAATGTTCAACATATTATTCTCCCCCTGTAGTATTTATCTCTTTTTTCTCTTTTACGAATTCCTCATATTTATCGGCTATAAATTTATCCATTTCTTGTTTTGTAAAGCCTAGCTTTAATAAGTCATCTCCATAAACAAGTCCGTACTTACTTGAATCTATATTCAAATAGTCCTCTAGTAAATGATTCTCAACATCTAACAGTTTACAATTACGTTCTAGAATGTATTGCTTATACTGCTCTGTTTTTTCAGTCAAATAATTTATTTTTTTTTGGTCTTGTATACAATCTTTACTACGTAATTCTCGTTCCTCTTTTAGAGTTCTTTTTAAATACTTGATATTACTTTTTAACAAATCATATGTTTCTAGTGACATTTGTACAAAGTTTTCCATTAAAAATTATACTCCTCATTTGAATCATCATTAATAATTGCGTTGTATAAGTATTCAATACGTTCTCTGTATTCCTCTTTTGTGATTTCTGATAAAGGCTTTTTGAATGATGTAGGCAACAATTTAAATCCGAATTCTTTTTCAAATTCATCTAAATCTTTTTCTGTCATTTTTTCTTTCTCCTGTTTAAAAGAATATCTTTATAATCTTTTAATTTTTTCTCTGCTAAATCATGCTCTTTTTCTTTTCTATATATCTCCGCTTGTTGCTCTTTTGTTGGCCCTTCTTCAATTCCATAATATATATAATACATGTTAATAATGTCACAAGACTTTTCAACGATATCATGGGAAAGTTCACTAAGCTTTTTCGCTTCATTAAACATTAAATTACATCCTTCTTCTGTTGCAAATTCTTCCGGAACATCCTCGTCAAAAAGTTCACAATAATATTCAGTGTAAGGTTCGTTTGATACACAATATTCAAATTTACAATTATCACACCTCATTTTCTTTTACCTCTCCATTCTCAAAATGATATTTTTTCTTAACATCGTCAATTGTAACTACGGGGTTATCGGACAAAACAATGTAGTCTTCATTTAATTCTTGACTATCAAACAATCCAATAATATATCCGAAACAATCTTCAAATATAAACCATTTGGTTAATGGAATCTGGTCAAATTCTTCTCCCTCTTCAATGCTTCTTTCGTTAATGAAATCTTTTAGTTTTTTAACTTCTAACATTTTCTTTCTCCTCAGTTAAATAAATTAATCTAGCTTTTGCATTATTTTATTACCTCACAATTTGCTAGAATATCTCCAACTGTTTCATTCTCATCAATTCCTTTAAAATACCCTTTTTCTTTCATCCAGTTTAAAGTATTCATATTTTTAAACCTTAATATACCTTTGTAGTTTTGTAACAAATCATATTCAAACTGGCTCAATTTATATGTTGGCTTTCTGTATGGTTGTTTAAGCCACTTTCTCAATTCCTCTTGAGCCTTATGTTCATTGCATTTTTCATATAAATCACAAAAGTCGCAAATTGTTACGCACTTGCATCTTACAGGCTTTCCATCAACTAGAGCTAATTTATCAATAAAGAGTTCTGCTATATCATCTTTCTTTTCAATTTCTTTGTTAACAAATCGTTCTATCATTGCGATATCCTTATCACTTTTCTTGCTATAGTACTTTGACCCTTTACACAACACTTTGACATTTACCATAGCACACTTTAGTTTTTCGATATCCGAATGGGTTTCTGTATCTAAACCACTTTGTGTCATGCTTTTAACCTCCTAGATTTTTAAGCATATCTTCCACTTCATCTTTCAATTCATCACTAGCTACATGTTGTTCGGTTTTTGTGTACCATTGTGGAACTGTTGTTCCGTTTTTAGTAAACGACTTTGCATCTTTCAATTCATAAAATGTCAGCCATCCATGTTCTACCGATTGAAGCACTACTTTGACCTTGGACTTTTCATCTAACCCATCGAGTTTTTTTAAGCATTGTTTCATTGCTCTTGGTGTTAGCGGTTTTTTTAATACTTTACGCATTTCTTTAAAATCCAATAAAGCACTAACTAGTTCTTCACTGTTTGTGTAATTGTGGATAACAGAATCAATACTTTCTTTTTTTATAGTTTTTTCTTTATTAGTATTTAATTCTTTAGTATTTGATTTGTTAGTATATTTATATACGTCCCAATTTTCTATATCTTCATTTTCTATATCTTCATTTTTAAGATATAGGTTTTTGGGATGTAGGTAATCATCATGATTATCATTATTTTCAAATATCAAATACTCCCACTCGGATATCTTTCCATCGACATATTTTCTTTGCCTTAGCAGATATCCGTTGTCTTCCAATTCTTTCAAAACCGAATTAACTGTATTTTTGCTTTCCTTACATATCGTGGTCAAACCATCAACCGAGTAATGCCATTCTTCTGGCAAAGACAACATAACACTTAATAAGCCTTTTGCTTTCAATGAAATGTTTTTGTCTTTTAAATGATAATTACTCATTGTTGTATAATTATCGTTTTTGATGGTTCTAATCACTGCCATATTTCATTTCTCCTTGTGCTTTTATTTTACAGTATTTGTGTACCATATGCAACACTTAATTTAATCTTTTTATAATTATTTCAACTCGTGGGTTTTCTTTATCAAAAAGCACTCTGCTCCCATCGTGACTGACAATGATTTTAAAGTTATCATCTTTAATGATGTTAGCTTTTACCAAACAATCATCTGTACATTCCAAAAGATTCGTTAGGTCACATCTAATACGTGTTTTTCTGTAGTATAGACATGTGACCTCTATAGGCTCGTTTAAAGGCTCATTTGGTACAACATGACTATTTATACATTGTTCACAAAAATCTCTCTCATATGCTCTGTAAATGGCGCTAGGAACGATAAATGGACCTGTACGCTTTCGCCAATTCTTAAAACGTATTTCTTGACTGTTTTTTTTGGTTACAGGATTCCCATTAATTGTTATCTTCAATATCTTCGTCAAATTCTTTTAAAACTCCTTTTTTTATAAACCACTCGATTTTTTCATCAACCTTGCATGGTGTCGTGTGAAACTTTTTATCCCACTCCAACTTACCAATGTTGTGAAATAAAGTATGATGATATCTACATAGTGGAAGAACCCTAAGTCCGATATGACTAATTTTTTCTCGGTTTCCTTTAGTACCAATTTGGTCATAGTGGTGTATGTCTGCCCCTGTTCTTCCACAAATACAACAGGTCCTAGACAATATCATAGAGTACGTTTGTTTTTCGCTGAATGTGTACCCGTTTTCCAAACATCGAGCAACATTTGGACAACCAATTCTTATTCCGAACTCGATAATACAATCAATCAATTCAGAAGCTTCTGTTTCGCTATAATCCATCAAAGATGTGTGATAGATTTTCTTTGTGTCTTCATACGATTTTTGCACAGTAGCTCGAATAAGTTCCTTATTTTCTCCTGTATAATCCGACAAATCTTTGCATAATAGGAAAATAAACTTCCGTTGATTTTGTGTTATGTGCCTTTTGTCAACAATGTTAACGTCTACTTCAAGCGATTCTCCACTGTCCAATAGAAGAGAATCACTCATTTTAATTTGTAGTCCGTTTAAAACATATGAGTTACCTCGTTTATATAGCTTTGGCATTATCGCACTGTAATCCTTACACTTTCTTTTACAGGAATTTCTTTTTCAGTGCAATAACAGCTGTATAATCCATCTGATTTAAGTTTAGAGATATCTATATCATCCGAATATCGAACAGTTGGCTCGATATACGAAATTTTGATATCATCATTTTCAAACGATTTAACACCACTTTCTTTCATAGCTTTGATAAGTGCTGCTTTTAAATCGTCTTCATATTTTTTTATTTCTTTCTTTTGACGTTTGAATTCTTTCAGCTTTTCGACCACTTCTTGCTGAATCAATAATTGATTATTTTCTTTGTTTACTAAGTTTGCCATTTTTACATTCCTTTACCTTTCTTTAATAAAATTGCACCATACACATTTTTCAAACGTGTTAGGTTGTCATAGTTCCAATAATTTGTTTCACCCAAATTTAAAGTTTCAACTTTAGCTTTTTCTTTTACAAAATCAATGACATTTTTGTCTTCTCTAAAATCAACTCCAATGCCAAGCAATTCAGATTGTTGTTTTGCAATAATTGTAAACAATCCCTCAATAGCTTTTGCATCGTCTTGCGGTTGTGCAGCCTTGTTTTGTCTTTTAGTGACTTTTGTTTGGCTATTAGCTCTAGCATTATTTTCTTCATGCTGTTCATCCGTATCAGCGTCTTTTGTATCGTCAATGTTAAACAACCCATTCAACGCATATTTACGAGCGTATGAACTACATGAACCAGTTAGTTGAGAACCATCCATACCTGTTTTCTTTTCTTCTTCTCTAGCATAAGCTGAAGCAGAAATGCTGTAGCCTTTCCAATCACAAAGCTTTGCAATAGCTTTTACATAAAATCTTCCCTCTACAAATACGATTTCATCATTTACAATCAAACTTGTATGATACTTTTGACAGATAGGCTTTGCCGATTCCAAAATCGTTTCGGCATTTCTGTAATAATATTTTCCGAACTTGTTGTACAAGTTTTTTGGAGCTTTCAATTCACATTGAATGTGTGAAAGTTTTTCGTAAATACTCATTTTTTCAATTTTTTCTTCAAATTTTTTTGTTTCGTTTTCCATGATTTTATCTCCTATCTTTGTGTAATTTGGATAAACTGATACCCAAGCATAAATAGTGTTCCTAGAAAGAAACTCATTATCATCAACATAATCCAATTGTTTCTTTCTTCTTTTCTTTCTTTCTCAATCTGCACTTTAATTTTTTCTTGTTCTATTTTTTCATTTTTTTCAAAGTTTCTTTCGCAAACCGAGAAGATATCATAATCTAGCATGTGTATGCATCCTCAATATGCAACTCGTAATCGGCAACGTCATATTGAATCTCTTTCCAATTCTTTACTTTTTCTCCGTTGCTTGTGTACCTTGCATCGCTAAGAAAATTTGCAAATCCACGTCCACTATAAGAGCTTTCAAATGCGTATTCTAAATCATCTTCATCTTCAGCACCTACAATAACTTCTACTTCAATACTGTCAAATCCATATTTATCAACACACTCATCATACATATAACAAGTGATTGGTAGTACATACTCCTTTAACTCTTCATCCGTATCCGGGCGAACCACATAATTAATTCCTGTGTCAAAAATGTTGAAAAAATTCATATCTTTACCTCCCAAAAGTTTATTATCTTCTGTCTCTTTACACTTACTATTATATGCGTTGCATATACTTTGTCAACACTTTTTGTAATTTTTTGTATTTAACAACCAAGTTGTCATTTCTTTAGTTGTCATTTTATCTTTAGGAACATACCATTCTTTTTTATAGTAATACTTTCTAACAATACTGTTTCCCAAGTCTACGTCTTCATTTACATCATAATCATGTTGACATAAGATAACGATTCCGACTGAATCATCATGAGTAACACAATCACACACATGTTCAAGTGCTAACCTTTGACCTTTTGGCATTGGCGCATCCTTGTACTTTGCTTCGTAAAAAATGTACAATCCATCTTCTTCATAAAATCCGTCAATGTCAATGGGGCTAAGCAAGCCACGCTTTGTCATATGTGCTAAAGAATCAAAACAGATTAGTTGTTTAGCTCTGCTCCTGTGCTTATACCCATAATCTTCAGCGTTTTTATAACTAGCCATCTACTTTGTTTGTGTAATTGTAGTCAATTCTTGTTACATCCACCCCCAAAATTTTGCACAACTTTACAAGTCTAGAGTATGGTATATCAACGTGTCCATGTTTGTAGTTATAAATTGTTTGACGTGATACCCCGACATTTTTTGCTATGAATTCAGTTTTTAATCCACTAGAATCCATAGCTTCTGCTAATGTGATTTTATTTTTTTTCACCATATCTTTCTCCTTTTCTAAATATATTCTACATCCCTTGTGTACTTTATGCAACAAAAAATTAATTAAATTTAATAAATAAGTTAGCTGTTTACATATAATATGTTTGCTTTTTTGTGTACTCGATATATAATTTAATTAAAGAAAGGAAGTGTTAAAGCATGGCAAAGAAAACAATATCTAAACAGACTTTGATTAGGCAAGGTAAGGCTTTAAGATACATAAGAAAAAAGTATAAAAAAGGATATTCTGCCGAAGAAGTTTCTAGAAAAATAGGTATGCAACCAAGTTATGTATCAAACATAGAATTAGGCTTTTGCGATGTTCGTTTAGAGTATGCGATAAAGCTGTTTAAATTTTATGGTGCATCATTGAATGAATTTGTTATTGCGTTTGATGTGATAGGTGACTGTGATGGGTAAGTATGATAAACAGGGCGAAGCACTTAGAAATTTAAGAAAACAACTTGGATATAAGTGCTAAAACAGTATCTAACGAACTTGGATACAGCCGCAATTGGCTTTATGAAAAAGAACACGGACGTAAAGGATTGACATTAACAGAAGCTTTAGAATTAAGTGAATATTATAAAGTACCCCCTACAATATCTAGTGGATAAAATAGGGGTGTACGACAACACATTATAAGACACACTAAAAAACAAGCGTTTTTAAGCTTTTAGAGCGTAAATACGCAAAACATAAGTATTTATGCACATTAACTTATAAACGCTTGTATAAAGGCTAAAAAGCCTATTAAAACCGATTTTAACATAACAGAGCACATTAAATATGGTGTTCATCGGTCGGGGGTTCGAATCCCTCCCAGGACGCCAAGCTAAAAACAGACGTTATTCTTTTCGATAACGTCTTTTTTTATCTCTAACCAAAAACGCTGTCGATTGCTTTTTTCTTTTTTTCTAAATTTATATGGTTATAAAATTTTAAAGTAGTGTTGATTGAATCATGTCGCATAAGTTCCCTTACCATAGCCAATTCTAATCCGCTAGAAACCAATCTAGTTCCATATGTGTGTCTTAATTCGTGGAAAGTAAAATGTACTCCAAGCTTTTTTGAAAGCTTGCGTAGATAATTACACATAGAATCTGGGTTAACATACATTCCATTTTTATCACACACAACGATATCATGACTGTTCATTTCAAACCAATCAATCAAAACTGTTTTTAATTTTTTGGATAACGGAAGAATTGCTTTTGATTTTGCACTTTTCATCTTAGTTGTAGTATAGAATTCTTTTTTCTTTAATCCTTTAGTTACTAAAACTTTATTCACATTAATAATGTTATTTTCAAAATCTATGTCATTCTTGTTTAATGCCAACACTTCTTCTCTTCTCAAACCACTATTAAGTGCAATTTGTATAGCTATGTAATAACACATAGACTTGTATGTATTATCGTTATACAGCTTATCTAAAAGGATATATAAATCATAATCCGATATATCCGTTTTATCATGTTTATTTTCTACACCACTTACATTTATCCACTGTATCGGGTTTTTATCAACATATCCAACTTTTAAAGCATATTCATAAACTCTGTTTAGAGATTTTTTAATGCTTTTGTTAGTTTCAATGCCTTTGCACGACCTTGAATTAAAAAAATTCTGCAAGATACGATAATCAATATCTTTGATATTCATGTTTCCAATCACACAATCAGTATTGCAATACTTATCATAATTTGGATTCAGATATCTTTTATCTTTTTTTGTATTATACAAAGTATTCTTACTGTATTTTTGTTCGTTTGTTTCTAAAAATTCATCCCATATTGCATTTAGTGTAAGTTCACTTTCGTTTTTTAATTCACTTTTTTCCAATAATTCAAAAATCTTTTTTTCTTCAAAATCTAATGCTTTTTCTTTAGTTTTAAATCCACTCTTTTGATATCTTCTTTTAATACCATCCTTTGTGTACGATATGTATACTTCATACACAATTCCACTTTTATTTTTCCTTTTACGTATTGCCATGTTTCTCCAATCCGTGCTACCTGTCAAAATCGGAGTGTATCATACAATACATATCAATCATACATCGAAATAAAAACCCATGCAAATCTGCATGGGAAAGCACGAGTAGAGTTAGCACGTAGTCTTTATCTTTAGAGGAGTAAATTATATATGACAAACAAAAATCAATGTGAAAACCTTTTAGCATCAAAAAAACATGGAAAAAAGAAACCAAAAGTGGAGTATTCTTCACGTACTAACTCTTTTTTAGTATACACTAAAAAGTACACATTTAAAGTAAGCAAAGAAAAAAGGCTCGATTACGAGCCATTGTGTGGACATTTATTGCTACCTGACACTCCAACGGCTAAAGCTCGTTGGGTTCTTATATACGTAAACTTCCAAATATACTCGAAAGTATATAAGACTGGTTTATTTTTATAAGACTTTTATTATCAATCACTCCAATGAGCGAATTAACGATAACATTCGGCTCGTGTCAAAACCGTTGCTACGTAAATCAATAGTATGTCCAACATTATCCTTATTATAGCACTTATTTATTTCATATAAAGAAAAAGAGATTGCCAATCTCAATCCCTTTTCCCCAAACAAATGCAAATTTCGAACGTCGACCTAAGCCAAATACTTAATCTTAAGTCGTTTAAATAATACCACATTTAAAGTAAAAGTAAAGCATAAAAAAAACCACTAAGTTCAGCAAGTTCTTAATGGTTTAAAATGAAATTAACTAAGTGAGGTATCTTAGCATATGAAAATCGGTAGAAACAATAATACAGTGAAATTCAATGTTATTAATGGTTAGAGAGTTATAGATTTTAGAGACATATTATTATAAATATTGTTCCTACAAATTGTATATTAGCATAGGTACACAAACAAAGCAATAAAAAAATACATTGATTGCTCAATGTACTTTTCCAACGAATGTAAAGTAAACTAGGTTTGACACCTAAAATAATAAACAACGTTTGCGTGTCTCCACATACACATACTAGGGTTAACTTATTCGGCAACCATGTACCTACAATCCCTAACAAAGATAGCGATTCTTTGCTAATTGTAGACGTTTATCATGGGTAGGATTGTCCTACACCACCAACGGGCTTAGGGAATATAACAGAATCATACGATTCCATTAGGTTACAATTAAACTTTTTTTAGCCATTCCGCAGTGGCACTTACTCGGTATCTTATAGTCGCTTTCACAACATCAAGGCTAATCAGCTTGTTGGGATTCCAAGGTTTACATAAGCTCCCACATCATGCCTTACTTGGATTCTTCTACACTGTAGCGTCTATTACGCTGAGATACCTAAGTGACCTTAGCCTGTCTAGTACTATGCACAACTTCATGTTTCAGTTCGTTACACCTATGTCATAAGTTCGCACCTATGACTTTGCTTTCAGACCAAGTATCCTTGGACTTTCCACAACACTAACGAAGTTTCTCAGCCATGTTGCACATGGTTTATCACTGAGTTCATTTATTGTTTACCAGTGAATTATACCAAAATAACGTATATTAGGCAATACACAAATAAAGTAGATTTTTTTATTTTCTTCTTACCAAAAACCTATATCTTCAAAACCTATATCTTAAAAATGAAGATATAGAAAATTGGGACGTATATAAATATACTAACAAATCAATATACTAATAAATAAAATACTTAATAATATATATATCTTAAAATTGAGCAAGACCTACATTTTGTAGGACTACAAAATGTAGACCTACAAAACGTAGGTGCTTATATAAATACTAATAAACAAAGTACTAATAAACAAAATACTAATAGATTAAATACTAATGAATTTTGAATCAAATCCATTAAAAAAGCCTACATAATCGTAGGCTTTGCTTTTTATTTAAGATTGAAAATTTTTTTAATAACTTCGATAATTGTTTTTAACAATCCGTTAGTTTCTTTTAATGTATTATTAAGTTCACTATTATCGTTACTATCACTAGGATTATCACTAGGTTTATCATCGTTAGGCTTGTCGCTTGGTTTATCAACTTTGTAGTGGTCAAAGTCTACATACATTGCGTTTTTATCAATATTTGTACCTGTTTTAGTATCTATAGACGTGTATTGATGGATTGTACCTCGATTGGAAGTATCGCTGTGATAGTATCCATCATTAGCACCCCATTCGGCTACCCACTTGTCATAATCATCTAATTCTTCGTTCAACCAATTATCAAACCACCATGTGCTTGCATAGATACCTGTATAGTATCCCTCTTCTTTTACTTTACTACAAAAGTTCTTTGTAAAGTCTAACACATGCTCTTTATCTAAAACACCTTTTTTCTTTTTATAGCCATCTGCATCTTCCATATCAAACCAAACACCAAGTGGTGGATTCAATCCTTTTATAGTATCTAAAAAGTATTGTGTTTCTGCATCGCTAGATTCTTTATCAATTGCGTAGGAGTAGTGATACACCCCAAATGGGATTTTATTCTTTTCGCACACCTCAACAAAATATCTAAAATACTTGTCTGTATTTGTACCCCAAGACGCACGGATAATAACAAAATCCCATTGTGTTAAATCCAAGTCTTTGGCATTATGTTCCGAGATATCAACTCCCCAATGTTTGACGTTGCTCATGTCGATAGTACCTTTATCTGGCTTATCATTAGGTTTATTACTTGGCTTATCATCTTTATTTGTGCTGTCGTCCGTTTTAACGGGGTTCTCGGCGTAAAAATCGAACCATTCAGTACTTTGGTTAGGTGTTGGAGAACAAGCGATATAGAGCATTTCTCCGTCGCTTTTCTTGACGATATATCTATGAGAATCTGTGACACATTTATATTGATACTCGATAACATCACCGCTGTTAACTAATCCTACAGACTGACCGTCGACCGAACCTTTACGGATATTAATTTGGTCTACTTTAGCTTTAGCCCAACCATGTTCTTCGGTCAAATCTACTTTCTGTTCAAGTGGTTCAAAAGTTGCCCAAGGTTCTGTGCCTTGTTCATTTCCATTGACAGCAACAAAGTATCTGTAGCTATGACCATCCGCTTGATGTTCTAACCATGAGATATACCTATGACCGTCACCTACCCACTTCTGCGTATATTCTAGCTTGCGACCTGCTTTAAGCGTTTCTACGGCTAATCCTGTAGGTGTATCTCTACGCTTTTGTACATCAAACTTAAGTGTTGCATAAGCATGTTCATTGATTAATTGACTGTCACTGTAGCTAGATAAAAATTTTGGTCTTAGGTATCCGTATGGACTGCCACTGACACTTAAAGGTAAAAATCTTGCATACGGATAATTTGCGTAATTTTGCTGTAGCAACTGTCCGTCTTTATAGATTCCGATATGACCATAATTAGGGTCTGCATTAGTTACTACTACATCCCCATTTTGTGGTGATGATTGTTTAGTAAAGTATTGACTCAATCCATTAGAATTAAAGTTTCTCCACCAATCAATTGCATTACCACGTGGGCATACAGTGCAACCATTGTATTTCATGTAACCTTGTATAAGACTTACGCACTGACCTGCAAAAGGATAATAACCTTGTACGACTCCGCAATTATCAATTTCTCCTCTGCTGTTAAATTCGTTTCCTGTTGCGTAACTCCACCAACTACTTAAACTTGCCATTTTTCTATTCCCCTTTATTTTTCAACTAAATACGAGTTAAGTTCGTTCAGCGTTTCTTTCAATTTGTCTATCCCATTGTTTGTGATATCGTGGTTGATAATCACAAAAAGGGATTTTAAAACGATTTTGTTTGTTTCTTCGGCGTCTTTAAGGCTTTTAATGATTTCCTTGATATCATCATCATGTGATTCTGTTTCTGATACTATCTGTAGACTAGCCGATTCTAGTTTTTCCAATCTTTGATTGCCTTTTTTAAGTAAATAATCATGACGTTCTACTAAATCGTGCAAATCGTTAGACGGTTTCTTGATTTCTTTCACAATCTTCCAAACACCCCAAATGCCTGTAATCAACGCACAAAATCCAATCACCTGTTGTAGGTCAAATACAAACTTAATACCTTGCATATCTTATCCTTTTTGGTTATCTACTTCTGGTAAACCGCCTAAGCTTGTTAAGATTGATAAAATGCCTGCTAGTACTGCACTAGACAAGACCACTTCCCAATCCACTTGCTGAATCATTGTGCTAGTTCCAATCATTGCCACTAGCGTCTGACATACTGTTTTTAATGCTCTTGTCAAAGAAGCATACCACCATTGTTTACTTGTTAGTTGTTCCATAATAATCTCCTTATTTAACTGCGTTTTTCCATTGTTTTCCGTCATAAACTTTGATATTTACCGCCTTTACAAGCTTGCTTCCGTTATACATCTGCAAGTATCCTTTTTGCCAACTCTCGCCGTTATAGCGGTACAGCTTTGGATACTTTGACTTTGGTTCAATTGTTGGGAAGAATCCCCTTACATCACGTGCTATCCAATCTTTTTCGGGTGTTGCGTAATATGAACCTAGACCTGTAATCCATTGTGTGGATTCTTGTATCAAAGGCAATGTTCCATCATCATTGTAGTTAAAAATCTGTGCCACTTTTCTAGAAGTTCCATGCCATGAAAAACCATCATCACCATTACCTAGTGCAGTATTGCCTATCCGTCCTACATTGACTGTATCATATCCATTCCAAGCGTTTGGATAATTATCTACGTTATCGTGACTACCGCCATCAAGTTGCCACCCGTTGTTGACAGTAATGTTTTGCAAGTAATAGGCAGTATTTCTGTTGTAGTTGTAAATCTGCTGATTGTCGATAAGAACGATAATCTGTCTATCCTCTATGTTTTGCTTGTAGTGGTAGTAGTTAGAAACTCTATATACGGAAGTTTCTAAAGCAGGCACATTTTTCCAACCTACATTTACCCAATTTCCCCAAGGCATAGGCTATGACTCCAATTGGATGTAGATATCACCTACTTGTAAACCAGATGTAGGTGGTGTCTCTGATGTTCCACTATAAATTCGAGTTGGTGTAAAACCTAAAGCATTAGTAACATTTCCTTTTGTAATGCTAATTTTAGAACCTGTTGTAGTGATGTTATCTCCGATAGTAACACCACCTAATGTAGATGATGTTGCTGTTGGAAGAGTGTAGGTAAAGTTGTTAGCACCAGCTTCGATTCCGTTAAGTTTGTTCTTGTCCGCAGAACTCATTAGTCCGTTTGTACTAGGTGTAGCAACATCATATTTTGTATCTGTTGCGTTGATAGTCAAATCCAAGTTTTCACCGCCTGTAGTAGCTTTATCGATTCTTACATTGCTACCACTACGCAAGTTAACACTCTTGTTTTCACCACCATCAAACGATACATAGTCATTGTTGTCTGCTTTAATCAGCAACGAACCATTAGTGGCATCACCACTGCTTGGGATATTTACAGTAACATCATTCGACCCGTCATAAGATACAGTAGACGAACCTGTAAAATGTAGCTTATGTTTTAAATTTTCGGGTTTCTGATAGGATTTATATTTTTCACATGCCATGTTATCACTCCTTTTCTTGTTTCCATTGGATGACAGGTTTATTTTTTACAAACACACATTTCTGTACCCATTTGTATCCGTCTTTCAAAGGAACGACATTTCCCTCTTCATCTGTAGGTTTGTCTTCCACATTGATGGTTTCTGCAAACAGATTCAGTTTATCCAAGGAAAGATTGATTTCTTCTCGGTCTGCCAATGGGATGTAGTCGATATAATTGCTCGGGTGTGCTTTCAAGTCTTCAATATCAATATTGTCTTTATGTTCCTTAAATTCGTGATAATCGTATGAGTATACTGTATGTTTTTCATCTGATTCAGTAGTACCACCCATAACAGATTGTTCTTCTTCTTTTTCGTTCAAGTACAGATACACATAGTAGTAATCATCAATCAATCGCACATCATAAGATGGCATTTTCATATTGCTGTATGTTTTCATTTGATATCACCTTTCTATCTTTATATGTCAAAGCGTTAATGTTGTATTTGGTACGAAATTTATAGGAGTCTGAATGTATTGTTATTCCGTGGAAAACTGTAAGGGGAGTTCCCATTACAATCCACCGATAGAATATCTAGTCGGACGAAAGGAAATACCATTGCGAAACATTAAGACTAAACGAAGATTTCAATGAAGAGAGTCCAAGGTTAGACTTATCCGCAAGGTAACCGCCTAGTAGCATTGGACATACACCTTGGTCGTCTCCTCTGTCCATAAAATAATCTCCGTATCCCGTTGATGAAGATGCGTTTAGATTGGTGATATAATGCACACCTTTGTTAAAGGCTACATCTCCGACATATTCACCTCTTTTATCTCCTGTAAAACTTCCGACTCTTTGATAGGTGCTTTCAAATTCCGATTGAGAGTCATCGTTACCGCTAATGATTATTTCACGATTGGCGACATACACTGTTCTTAGATTGTTAGCACCTACTGTAAGTACACAATCTGACGGTATAACATATCCACCCACAAAGTATTCAACACCACTTATTCTAGTTGGATGGTATTGGTCAATAACGACAGCACCGTCATGATGTCCAATGACTTCATCTGTACTTCCACTTAACCAATGGTAGCTAGACATGTACACTTCTTCACTTCCAACGTCTGCGGTTTGGAAAGGTGCTATATCAAGCAAGATTCCTTTGTTATTGGCATCAATCGTAAAGATATCCACTACCTTTACACTCTTACCATTTCCATAAGTTCTCATGACGTAAAGGTTACGGTTTTTATTTCCATTATATGTATGTCCTACACATACACCACTTCCGATAATGACGTTTTTAGCTTGTTCATTTGTAAGTGGGAAGTAAGCTAAGCCATTGTGTTCTAATTTCGTAGAACTCTTGATACTTGGTGTGTATTGCCAATTGTATTCGGAACACGCACCTAACAAGTCTTGTGTATTTTTTGTACCGTATTTAATAACTGTATCAATGATAGCTAAACTATACTTTCTGATACTTGCACCATAATATCCTTTGCCTTTTTGTTGGTATAGTTCATGCATATTGTTATACGACATGTCTTCTTTAGGCGGTAAGTTTGGCTGACTTCTTAGTTTCCCATCACTAGCAATACCACTGATATATTTCGAGTTGATAAAGTAAGGCATGACTGTGCCATCTTTTCGTACAGCTTGTTCCCATGGCTGTAGTCCCTCATGAGGGCTGTCTGATATCGTAAACACTGTCTTGTTGCCATTTTCACATGGCTCAACAGAGTACCAAAAAGTCATTCTTAGAACACCAACGTCTTTATTGCCTGTAGTTCCATAGTTGCTATCACCTTCCATAGCTGTAGGAATGGCAAAACCATCATCCTCTCTTACATAGTTACAATTCCACCATTGGAATAAAGGGATGTCTGCGTAATCGTCACGTCCTTCAACAGTGGCTGTAGATGGTTCACATACCAAGTTTTTATTACTTGATAGTTTTTCACCTAGACTAGTTGGATTTACGTCATAGTTCCACACAGCTGTCTGATATATCTTTCCATCTCGTTTTAGATTTAATTGAGCAGAAATATAATCACTAAGTTTAAACTTGATATCTACATTTTTATTGGAATCTGGAGTTAACGTCTTCCCATTATAGGAAATAGATTTAATAGGAATTTGAGAATCAAATTGTTCTTGGCTTATAAAGCTCGTATCATTCGTCAATTCACTAAGTTTCTTTGGTAATTCACTTCTTTTTGCGTACTCACTCAAATCAATGTTGACTTCGTAGTTTTTGGGATTTTGTTTCACACCATTGACTTTGATTGTCATGATAGGAACATTGACATTTACAGCATGATTTTCACTGTCAAAATCCAATGCACTTCCGTTTTGTTTGACAACCCAAATTGTTTTCAAAAGGATATCGTACAAGTCATGTTGTTCTGCGATATTTCCTACCACATTACCCCACTTTACTTTTAGTGTATTGGGGTCGTTGATACTAACTAGTTCCTTTCCGTCAAAGACATACAAGACATTATCAGGTGTAATCCAAGCATGGTTTCTATCCATATTTGTAATACTTGCCTTATCTTTGACAGGTACAAGCCAAAATTCACAATCTTCTGTATCAATGGGGATAATAACTTTTAACTTATCATTACAGACTGTTGGTTTCATTACTTTCACCTGCCTTTAAGATATCGGAAAAACAAGAAGCACATTCTGTAATTTCTACACCCAAGAATTTAGTTAAAACTTTGATGAATTGCTTATTGATACGCAAGTATAAAGTAAGCAATTCTTCATCTTTATTGCTTGCTTGATATGATTCAAACACTGTATACATAGCCATGCTTAAATGTTTTACCAAGCACCATTGTTCCTTATCTCCATTGTTTCCATAGAGTTCATAAAGTTTTAACATTTCTTTTCTTCTGATATCTGCATATGTTTCTAGTTCTTCTTCCAAAGAATCAATTGCATTGATATGGTCTTCTGTATCGTTTTCTTTTACCATGCCATTTTCCAATTCAGAGATACGCTTTTCTAGCAACGTTTTCACGTGCAACTCTGCATTTGCAATCTGTGTAAAAGAACGAATCAAATCTTCTGCCATTCCGTCACTTGAGTGGATATTTTTCATTTTGCTTCTCCTTTTTCGCTAAATCTAAATAGTAATGTACTGTTTTACATTCCATATCACGTTTTATTTTTCTTTCTTTATCCCAATGCTTACTTCGGGTGATTAGATATTGTATTTTAGTTTGGTAGTCGTTCGGATGTTCTTTCATATGTTTTTCCATACGAACCAAACTTGGCGTATATTTTGTAATCATAAGTTTGAGTGGTTGTATTTAATGTTATGTACCAATGTCATAGAAAATGGTTTATCTCCAAACATTTTAATCGTCTTATATCCTGCGCCTAAAATCTTGTCCGCTTCTTTTTTAGACATAAATTCCGTAGCCTTTAGTACGTCATAGTTAGACATTTTTCTATTTGGAAACATTCCATATCCATTACACCACCAACCATGGTATTGAGCCTTAAAATAAGGTGTAATATCTATACCCTCGATAAACATCTGCATTTTGCTTGGCGGTGTATCACCATTAGGAGAAATTATGATTTTAAAATCCCAACGTGAAAAAGAAATAAAATCATATGAAATAGGAATATGTACAACAGCAGGAGTCTCTCCACCGCCTATTGCTGTGTACTCGACTCCGACCTGTTCAACCATAGTATTTCTTCTTTGAAAAAGCTCATTATGCCTGTATTTTCTTTGAATATAAGCATGTTCCGCCAAAACTTCCAACGCTTGTTCGATAGAAATATTACTCATTCTTTGTGTACCTCTCTATCTATTTTAACAAATTTTTCTAGCGTTAGAGTTCCTGTTTGTGAACCATCACCATAAAACTTTCTTCCGAGTTTCGTTATATAAAAATCATTATTTAAAGTAAGCAGCTTTTTCATATAGTTTCCACAATGTTCCAACTTATAAATTGAATTATCATACATCAATCGTATTTTCATTCCAACTTCTAAATCTTTTGGCAATTCAGTTGTTGTTACTTCGATAGCGTATGTTCTTCTTGCGTTTTTCAATTTCTTAACTACCGCATCATAAACAGTTTTGGAAGCGTAAATTCTATCTTCGTCTGAAATAACTTTCTTTGTATTGTCGTTTGGTTCTCCACCAATATCTTTATATCCGCCAGCGTTTTTATCCCAATATTCGGGTTTGAATCTCCAATAGCCTAAAATAGAACTACTAGATAATGTGACAATATTACAATAAGAAGCACCTTGGTTTTGACCGAAAACACTTATTGTTCCGTCCTCGTTATCTTGCACGACCATTGCAATGTGTGAATATGGAGTCTGACCGCCCATACCAAATACCGCCCAATCGCCAAATATAGGTGTTTCATCAGCACTTATTTTCATCATCTTTGCACTGTAGTCCATGTTCCATATGTTATACGCATATCCATCTCCTGTAATGATTCCGATATCGTTACCGTAATCCATCATTACTTTTCTCCATAAGTCAACACATTGATATGGTGCATTAGGTGGAAAACCATCTACATCTATAGATTTTCCATCATATGTATTTATTACGTTTTGTGGATTATATGTTCCTGTGCTTTCGGAAGTATTATCGTCAGTATCTTTTTTACTTCCGCTATCTTCTGATTTCCATTCGTTTTGTATTTTGCTTAATACAGTGTTAGCAACATCAATTCTGTGTTGATATTGCAAGTTTATTGAAGTATCACCACGACCATAGTCTGCTAGATAACACAAAACCATCCAACTCATATCTTTATCTGTAAATTGTGACCATTCATTAAAAGTGCAATTATATGTTGTTGTAGGTATCCATGGACCATTCGTAGCGTTTTGTGTCCATTCCTCTTCGATTTTCTTGCATTCAGCTAATCCATATTGTTCTACTTGATATCCTTTAGAATTAAGCCAATTTGTGATATTCGTATATGGAGTCCATTGCAACAATCCAAATCCCTCTCTATTTATAGGGTTTGAATTAGGGTCTAATCCTTGCCATATATTAGGGTTTCCTGTTGATTCTACCGCCATTACACCACATATAGCACTGATAGCGTTGTCTGACCACTTTCCTTTGAAATACTGATAAAAAGCATGGAAGTTGTTATACATTTCATCTTCTGTAAGATAACGTTGCTCGGTTGGTATAACCCAATCAACACTTACGGCATCGGCATCTTCTGTAGCTTCTTCGGTTGTAAATGGTGATAAGTCGTTGAAAGCAAAACTTCCTTCCATAAAAATGCCACTTTCAATAGCGATTGATTCTTGGTCCAATACCGCATACTCTAATTGTTCGTTTGGTGCAATCTTAGGATTATCACCATAATCATAGTCACGTTCGTTGTTGATATTATTTGCGATAATAACAACAGGAAAACCATCAATCTGTAACTCTTTATTGTTATATACTTCTCTTAAGCTTAAAGAAGTAACACCACCATCATTCTTTTCAGAATATACAGTTGCTTGATTGATAACGCTCGAATAGTCTTCTCTAATGGTTGGTTCTGAAAGCAATTGGATGTTTCTTTTGCCACTCGGTAATTTAGATAGGAAATACGGAGTGTCTTCTCCAAACTTTCCAATATCTATCCTTTTTTCTTCGCTTAAACAAATTCTCCAAAATGATTCGGGTGTGTACTCGCAAGTTTGAGTAAGCACATCAAGCTTACCCAAACGACTGTACACATAATCAATGATTTCTTTCTTAGTATCTTCATCAAAATTCAGATTCCATCCATCTTCATATATGAATTCTTTCTTGTAACTTTCGTCTGTATATAGTTCATAAAAAGTTTTAAATTTAATAGCTAGGTTTGTAGAACATTGTTTATAGTTCCAAGTCTTGATAACGTGATTAAGAGTAACATCAATAGTTTGATTTTCCGTATTTGTGTCTATTCCATCAACTACAGTTAGAATTGAAATATCTCCAAAGTGAAGTCTCATCTTTTTTCTTCCTAAAGAAAGATATTCGTAAAATTCCATAGGAAGTGTCAATGAAATAGATGGAACTTCCATCAATTCGTAATTAATTTCAATCGGGTCAGATAAAAAGCAATTAAACCTTTTAATAGGTTTTTCATCTTCTGTTAAAATTTCAAACCATGGAGTATTCACTATAATTCACCTACTTTTTTTTGACCGACCCAATTGTTGCTATGTCTGATACGGGATGTACCTTTGTTCGTCTGACCACCTTCCGTCATTTTCTTGATATCTTGCCAACTACCATTCTTACGGATTCGAGTGATTCCGGTATTTCGGTTACAAGTCAAGAATTTACCGCCTTTGCGAACTGCCCATGGTCGATAATCTTGAATGACTTGTTCGATGGTATAGATAACAGACATTTTATCGGTCGGTCTTTCACCTGTTAAACACACCTTTACATGCGTAGCATTTTCTTCAATATTGATATCACATTGGTATTGTGAATACTGTGCAACATCAGTCCAATAACTTCCATAACATAAGTTCCATGAATCTCCGTGACTGAAAATCTGTCTGTTGAATATTGTCTTCCAAGACTTTTGATTATCATTTGAAGTTTGAATATTCAAGATATAGTTGTATGTTCCACCAAATCTAACATAATGCTGTCCATACAAAACACTTCCATTAGAATCTAAAGCAAACCCGACTAAATTGATTTTCGTATGTATTGAGCCATTATCATTTTGACTGAAATTGATGCCATACCCATATCCTGCATTATGAGCTTGATTCAGATTGGAAGAAAATGGTCCTGTGCTGTTAGGAGAACCCAACAACACAATATTGTTGTATGGACCATCATGCAAGTATCCACCCCAAAAATCTAGCCATGCCATTAGACACCACCAACTAAATCGTTCTCGGTCTCTCCGTCATTAGTACGGATAAAAGACGAACCATCTTGTGTTCCACCAAACAAGTTGATATTACCTGTAGCAATATTTCTGTTCGCATTCAGATATCCATCGAAGATATTCCCGTCTGTATGGCTCCATGCACCACTGTCCGCCAAATTTTGTAGCAACTTGGATAAAGCACTATTAATTTGGCCTGTCGTTGTTTCTAGAGTATCCAAACGTGTATTCAAACGTCTTTCAATATCATCCAAGCGTTGTTTGATTTTTTTGATTTCATCCCAAATTTCCCAAATGTTTTCCCATTGACCGCAATCACCACTGATAATTGCATCTAACAGCTGCATGATATTATTCAGTGATTCCATTAATGCACTATCTAAATCACAACTGTTATACGATGGAATTCGTTCTACCATTCCGCCAATTAAACAGTCATTCATATCGTTTAAATCTTGACAGTTATTAAATCCATTTGATTCTTTCAAGCCTTTATCTTTTTTAAGGCTTGCACGCATATCATCTGTAATACCTTTTTGAACAAAGTCAAAATTGTATTTTTCCAATTGTTCACAAGAATTACATACGTCTTTATCTGTGATTATTGACATAAATTGACCTCGTTTCTATTAATCAACATCAGGCATATCACTACAGATAGGCATTGCCATTTTGTTGTTATTTTTGAATTTTGCCATTAAAGTAATTTCATCATCTTTTACCCAATCATCGTAAAGATAGAAGAATTGTAACCAATCCGTTTCAGCTCCAGCGGCAACTTTTCCTTTGATGTCTACAGCAACTGTTTTGTTTACGTCTTCTTCAAAAGATTCGTTCGTTGTACGTTTATATACTTCTGTACCATTTGCTGTTGGAATCTTGATACTAATGGTTGGATATGTTCCACCATAGCTTTCTCCTGTAGTTGTGTACTTGTACTTGCTTATAGTTACGGAACTAATTTGATATACAGCTTCATCATTTTTATTACGTTTCATACAGTAATCAATATATCCTGTGATGATTCCACTGGCTACTTTATTAGAGCCATTCCAATCTGAATATTTGTAAACAAAATTTCCTTTTCGGTCGATTGAAACAGATAATTCGGGGGTCGCTTGATGTATACTGTATTTCGTATCAATTTCTAAATTCGATGTAAACATACGTGCTTCAAGCCCACATAAAGCACAAATCAAAGCTTCATTAATGTTATATTGGTTTGCACCAAAATCTTTCATGAACTCTTTCCAATCACAACTTCTATAACTCGGAATCTTTTTTACAAGTTTGTTAATAAGACAATCGTCAGCTTTATGCAATGCCGAACAATTATCATCATCATTATCTGAATTAAATCCTTGACCATCTTCTAAACTACTGCACACATTGTCGGTTACTCCATTTGTGTAAAACTCACTAGAGTTTTCTCGCAAGTCTCCACATGTCGTGCAATAGATTCTTTTTTCTTTTGTTACATCAGTAACAGTATTATTTGTTTCTGCACCCATAAAAACCTTTCTAGTTGCTTATTTCATCAACTTTTATCCATGCACACCCCATCTTGCAACATGAACCCGATATAACGATTCTGTTTTGACCATTGTTTATAACAAAACCTAAAGAGTCGGCTTTGATATTTCCAATTGGAATGTCTTCTTCTTCCGAACATTCACTACATGAGTAATGCACTTCACCACTTTTATCAATTCTCAAAATCCCATCATAATCGCCGTGTATCTGCATTTTATTTCCATTAATATCAATAATAGGGTCTTGCCATTTTCCGCTTACAATGACCTCTAAAGACGTTGTAGGAAGTACTGTACGTGATGTGATTATTTTTGCAATCATAGAATCACAATAATCTTCTTTACAAAGCTTTATTCCTTTGGTCTTGTCACCATAAAGTTCGTTTCCTTTTGCACAATCTATAACGATTTTAAAAGAATGTCCACAATTTAAGAATCCATGGAATAATTTGTTCTTATCCCATGAACATAATGAATAATCTTCTTTTAAATCACAATCGCAAGCACATGAACATGTATCATCATTTCCCTTAAGACAATCAACACAACAGCTTACACAAGAATCATAATCATCATCAAAATCCAAACAATCCATGATATTACAAGTATCATACGGAATGATGAAAGTTGTTAACGGGTCGGCAAAATGCCATATTCCCTCATAAAGTTTGAAAGAAACATCAATAGAAAATGAATTGACATATTTTTCATAGCTTTCACTCATTGAATCAACATAAGCATATGCCCACATCAATCTTCCATCTTTTATGGACCATAGTTTACCTTGCTTTAAAAGATTCATGCTTGCCCATCTTCCGATATATCTTCTATCTTCTCTACGATATAAACGATAATCAAACTTAAGTGTCATAGAGACGTCTTGTGCCTCTAAAAGCATAGATTCGCTTTTAAAAGGCACATAATCTCCATGAATATATGACAATGATGTTGTATTGACTTTAGTTGAAACAGAAGTTTCTGCTTTTTGCAGCATTTCTTCCGATTCAAAAATTAAATCATTAAATTGTACGTATTGTCGGTAAGGGCTAAATTCGTAATCACACATCATACCGCAATAGCCCCCATAAATCTTTTAGCTTTAACATATCCATCACCACCATGAGCTGTTTTAGAGTTGATACTTACTTGTCTGTTGTCGTAGTTGTTAATCGTATTGTTGTTATTGATGTTATAGACTTTTGACATGTTATTTCCATTAGCATACTGCCTTGTCAAAGTATAGAACCAATTTTCAAGTTTTCCCGAATTGATAACGTCTAAGAAGTCAGTTCCGTATTTGTTAACAGAAGATTTTCTTATTACATATTCGCCTTGTGTCAACATAGCAGGTATAGTGTCTGTTCCACGAGGTACAAATGCGGTTAACACACCACCATCTGCACGATATACAGGACCGCCTTTTGCTTTAAATAAAGTTTTTAATGCTTTGTCAAACAAGTTAGCAAGATTGTATCCAGCACCACTACTTGATTTATTACCTTTTCTTCCTGAATTTGAAACAACACCACCGCCCGATTTATGTACTTTTGCTTTTACAGTGAATGAAATATTACTACTGTCTAAAGCACTCTGTACACCACTTGCAATGTTATTTCCAATTGATACACCACAAGCATGTCCTAATCTTGGGAATGTTCCTAAAGCGTTGGTAATAGCACTCCTAACTTTTGTATGTGTGAATCCACCATCCGAAGTCAATCCTTTACACATGTTATCTCCAAGCGTTTTACCTACGTTTTTAAATGCACTGATAACAGATTGGTCTGTTCCTACAGAAGTAACAAGAAGTAACATTCCATTATTCAATGTTTCTTTTACAGAATCATCTGTAAACCCTGTCATTAAACTTGTTCCAAGAGATTCACCCGTTTGAATAAAGTCAGCACTTAAAGTTGTCAATTGAGAAACTAGGTTCTTTATCGTATCTGTAAACGATTGGAATGGATTGTCATTTCCATCTGTTGGCTTGAATTCTTCGCTCAATCCTTTGATTTTATTTAAGCAATCCCTAATCGCATCAATCTTTTGACCAAACGCATTTACATCAAATTGTGTAGTAGATACAGTCACTAAGTCAGTCAACGTTTGTTGGATAAAGCTGACTTGTTGTTGCATCTTTCCGAAGTTTCCTTTGTTTACAGAGTTTATCAATCCTTTTTCGGCTGTATTTCCATCTTTATCTGTAGAAGTAAATTTAGCTCCAACTAATTCATTGATTTTATCCATAGCAGTTCTTATGCTATTCATCTTGGCTATGAACCCTTGACTTTCATCACCAATATTAAATTGTGTATTGGCAATCTCCGATAAAGACGCTAATGCTTCTTTTATCGAGCCTATTCTGTCGCTCAAACCACCAAAATCAACTTTATTAATAGATTTTACTTTCTTTGTTTCAAAACCATTAATTGTCTCAATAGCTGTATTTAAATCGTTTAATTGAGATACCATCAAATTTGTATCAAATTGTGTTCCTGCTACTTCCGATAAAGAAGAGATTGTTTCTTTTACAGCTTCTACTTGTTCCTTTAATTTTGTGTATTTCTGTTTAGAAATATTTTTAGCTGTTCCGGCCATTCCTTTGTCGTCTTTACCACTACTCATTAATGGCTGCAACGCTTTTTGTAAAATTTCTATATTTGCATTAAATGAATCTAAGTTTGAAACGCCTTTTAATTTTTCATTCAATTGATTGATATTGTCTACTGATGTAATCAATCCTTGAACTGCTGTAGCAATGCCTTGATAACTATCTGATGTACTTCCTATCTTCTTGGCTATATAGTTGAAAGACGAAGTATCTTTCTCACCATCTTCTGTTCTAAAAGTAAGTACAGATAAAATATCTCTTAACGATAATAATTTCTGCTTGTATTGTGCTATGTTTTGACTGCTTAATTGCAATCCATCAAGTTCTTTTAATGATGTGGCAACTTTAACCATTGAAGAAATAAGTTCACCAAGTGTCTTTGTGTTACCTCTATTCTCTGCATTTATGATATTATCTTCATCTTTTCCAAAGAATTCTTTTCCATTGAATTCAGACAAGATATCTTTAATGTTAGAAAGCTTTTCTTTTAAACTCTTTTTAATATCCTTGTCAATATCAATATCTTTTATCTTTTCTAATGATTCAGCGAATTTGATAATGAACTCTAGCTGTGTGCCTTTAGCAGAATAGTCGGCTTTTGCAAACAATCCATCTAATGCTTGTTTGAAATGTCCGCCTGTGTTAAGTGTATCTGCAACTTCCATCATCATTTTTAGTTTCTTTTGCACATTATCAATCTTTAATGGCATCTTATTTAATTCGCTTAAACCTTTTGCCATGGAATAGATAGCACCACCTGTAGCAAACAAATCCCCTAGACCAATTAAGTTTCCGATTAATACAGGAGTCACTCCTGCACCAATCATTCCCCATGCAGTAGTCATACCTTGAACAGCAACAAATACTTCGCCTAAAGTTTTTAGTTTATCCCAAATACCATTTAAATCTATTTTTGCTACTTCTTGTAATGATTTTGCAAGCAACCAAACACTACCACCACTTGCAAACATTGACACTGCGGAAGCTAATTGGTTTTTCCAATTTACCCTCCAAGCGGAATTGGCAAGTGTACTTAATAAATTGTTTAATTGACCTATAGCTGTTACAGCAATTCCAAGCCCTGCTATTCTTCCTGCTATTTCAGCGAAATTCATACCTTGGGTAGCATCATTGAATTCCTTTAATCCTTTAGCTAAAAGAACCATAGAGCCACTACTTGCAAGCATCATACTTGCTGTTCCGAAATTGTTATACATTTTCGCTTGTGCATTACGCATATTAATGGAAGAATTTTTTAATGTTTCTACAGGTTTTGGTGCTTCGACTGTAGTAGTATTAGTTGAAGTGTCAACCATTTTTTTAAAAGGACTTAGATTCTTTATTTTCTGTACGATTGTAGATTGTGCAATGTATTCTTTTATTTTTGCATTCAATCCTCCGAACATAGAAGTCAGTTTTCCAATCGTATTAGCATACAGATTCAATCCTTTTATGCTGCTACTAAATCCTGTAGCATATTTATATATTTTACCGAATGTTCCAAACAATGTTCCAAACAGTTTGATTTGCTTTCCAGCAAGGCTAAATACCAATCCGACTTCTTTGAATCTTAGCATGATTTTTAAAAATCCAAAAATCTTATCGCCATTACCTACTAACGATAATAATGGTCCAACAGTCTTATCTATTACTCCTATAAAATCTTTTCCAAAAGTAATAGATTCCTTGATGATGTCACCTATTCCTTTAAAGAATTTATCTGCATCAAATTTTCCAAACATATTTCCGAATTCTGAAAATTCGCCTTTTAGTTCTTTAATAAAATTTAGGATGTCATCTTGATGTGAAGCGACATATTTAGAAAAGTCTTGAATCTTTTTCATCATGACTTCTGTAAAATCATATATATTTTGATAGATATTTAAACCTGTAGCTTTCTTTACCATCTTGTCAATCATTGCGATAAAATCAGCACCCGATTTTCCAATACGAATCTTAATCAAGTTGAGTCCATTACCAATTGTCTGAGACGTCTGTTTAGCCATGTCAGACAGTTTTTTTAAGCCACCGCCACCATTCTCATTCAGTTCAATCAAAGCGTCTTCAAACTGCTTTAAAGATATCGTAGGGGATGGTCCTGTAAATTTTTCACGGAATTCAGCAAATGTCATTCCCATCTTTTTTGCAACAGCTGTAAGTACAGGTGTAAAGTTCGAGTTCTCAAACGATAGTAATGTTCTTGCATCCATCTTAGAACCCATGATTTGAGAATATTGTTCAACTACGTTATTTACGTCTTCGGAACTACCACCAAAAGCTAATACACCATTATTGATAGCTTCAAACAATTTCGATGAGCGTTCTACATCATGGTTGATAGACGTAAACTTCGTGACCATAGATAACGCATCATTTAATTTTGTAGGCAATCCCTCGATACTATCACTTAATTCTTGTTGTGCTTTAGCTGTTTGCTGTGTTGATACACCTAATGCATCCATTGTACGTCTAGACACATTTAATTGGTCATAACGTGTTACAGCTTGTGATAATCCGTCCGTTAATTGATTGATACTTGCATTTACAACTTGACTAGCACCATTAAACAGAACTGTCTTCGTTAAAAAGTCAGATATTCTACCGATAAAGTTATTGCCATTGTTTGTTACAAGAGTAGAAAGTTGATTTCCTAAAGTCATTAAATTGCTACCAAAGGAACGCAATTCTTTTGACTTATTCATTAAACTTGTAATTGTATCTTCTGCTCTTTTAACACTATCGTACTTAACTTGAAGATTAGGCTTCACTTCATTTAGTTTTGACATATCTGTATTAAGTTTTTTAGCGTTACTTTGTGCATCTTGTAAATCTTTATCAACTACAGACAGCTTTACAGTTTTTGCTTGTAATTTAGATATTTCATTGTCTATATCTTTGATTTGCTTTTGTACTGCATTATTATCTAGACTTTTGTTTGTAAAAAGGGATAGTTTTTTAGATTGTAGTGCTTCTATCTTTTTCTGAATCTGCTCGATTTCTTTTTTAGAAGCTTGAAGAGAAGATATATCACTATCAACCTTTATTCTTTTCTTGTTGATGTTATCAATGACTTTATCAACACTTTTTAAGCATTTTTCGACTTCTTTCGAGGATTTTATTGCATTCTCTACAATTATTTCAACCGCTAAAGTATAGACTTCATCAGCATTTTGCATGTATTAATCCCCCTTAAATTCTTTTTTGCTACGATAGAATTTAACTGCATACATTTTAGGCAATTTCATTTTCTTCTTAGATGTCTTGTTATATTCTTGGACTTCATAAAAATTCTTTTGACTGTCTTCATTGGCATATATTCCATACGTAACAATTAATTCAGAAATGCCCCAATGGTTTAGAATCTCATTGGGGCGTAAATGTAACTTTTTGGCAACAAAATAAGCCATTTGAGAGTATATATTAATATCCGCTAAGAATTTTGTTGAAGAATCTTCTGTCGATTCTTTGTTTTTTTCTTTCTTAGCGATTATCCAAAAAGTACTTCAAATTCATTTAGGATATTAGGGTTCTTATCAATGATTTGATAGAAACAAGTAAACACATAATACGAATCCATTTTGTCTTTCAAAGTATCATCAATACCAAGTACTGAAGCAACGAATTCATTTAATGCTTTTCTTACATCATCATTGGACCATGCAATAAGTCGAATGATTTCTACACCATAATCGTTTGTGATATCATCAACTTTCTTTCGATAATTCGTATCATTCTTGTCGATACTAGCAATCTTTTTGTTCATTTTTTCCGTTAGCTTGTCAACATCGTGAAAGAACGGCATTAATTTCATTAAAGAATAACCACTTCTTAAGCAATCGTTTGGATTGATTTCAACATCTTTAAATTCCCGTGTCAAATACACCTTATTTCCTACAACTTGTGCGTCTTCGGGAATCTTTTCAAACTCATCTTTTCCAAAACAGAATCTCATTTTGATTGAAGAAATAGTTTCTTTTTCTGTATCGTTTGGGTCTCCAATAATACTTAATTGGTCATTGTTGTTAACCAAGAATGGTTTTTCACTATCTCTAGCTTTTTCAACTACTTTATGCATTTCTACCACTTGTGATGGTGTAATTGCTTGCTCGTTATATCCTTTAATATCGTCAACTGTGAATTTTTGACTCATTTTTGTTACCTCCTATATTAGAGAAGTGGACTATAGAAGTCCTGCTTCTCTATTGATAATTGTTTGTCGGATATAAATACCTTGGGAATCAGGTTGGATAGATACAGACAATGTTTTTTCACTTGAATTGTCGGTATTTAAATCCATTGGGAATGCTGTAATCAACACATTACTAAGTTGGTTGATAAGCATTGTTCCATCACTTTTCTTTTCAGGGAATGTCATTTTATAACGTTTCTTATTGATTGATTTTGCATCATACACGATTTGTTCACTGGCATCAGCTGTTTTTGGATAAGAAACTTTTAATGTTTTTCCTACCAAGCTTGCATCAACATACAGATAAGAACCAACTACATCAACATCAGGGTTTTGTTCTGTATTGATAACTTGGAATTGACGTTCATCTAATGTCATGCGGTTTGGACTGTTGATACGTTTCAACAATGCATCTGTAATGTTGCAAGTATCATCCAAAGAAGCATAAATATAACCACATTCATCAATGAAATGGTCTTGTAGATGGATACGACCTTGTTTTTCGTTATCAGGGTCTTTTTCGACTACGAAATTCTTTGTAATCATGTAGAATCCACCGTCTACATCAATTTTTCGAGCCATAGGGTGCAATTTCCAAGCGTTTGGAGAGTATTTCTTGAATGCAATATCACGTGTCAATTCAAGCGTACTATCGTCTAATTGAGCCGCTAAACAAGCTTCAGCTAACGCTGTGAAACTATCATTTCCATCAATAGATGCTAAACAAGATAATTTAATTGCATCGTTACCTTCTAAATCTTCGATTGAATCAAACAAAGAAATTGAAGAAATACCAACAGATAACGCTGTTTCAGATTCAGTTGAAATTTCAATATTGATAACTACACCATTTGTTGTAGCTGTCCATCCCTCACCTACATCAGCAGTTGGTGCAATTGCTAATTCAACAGATACTGGATAAAATCCTCCGTGTTTTGCTACTACAGTCTTTGTGTACTTATCAGCATTTTGCTGTTTATCATCTTTTAAATCAGAGATAGTTGTATCAATCGTATAAGTACCTTCTTTTGGCAAGAATACATAATAAGAAACAACACCCGCAAAATATTTAGTTGAATCAGAAATTGAACTAAATTTTCCACTAGCAACAGATTTACTTTCTTTTAATTCTCCAAGGATTGTACGAGTACCTGTGTTTTTACATCCGAAAGTTTCACAAATGTTAAATAAATCTTGTGGAGTATTCAACGAACTATAAGATGTAATGTTTCCATGTGTTTCAATGAAATGTTTTGTGTTGATTTTTGCACAAGCTTCAATATCTTGCATTGCGGTAAAATCAACTTCCGTATATTTATCTAATTTTGAAGTTTGAATCAGATTAGCAATTTCCATATTAGAACAGTTTGACATTACGCTAATCCTCCTTTATTTTTTGCAATGACTCTATCCATTGCACGATTTGCTTTAGCTGTACCAACCATATTTAAGACATTCATTTTACGTGCGATAAAAGCGTCTACATCAACTTTAGGTTTTGCAGCTTTTTTTACTTCTGCTTTATTTTCAGCCATTATATTCTCCTTTTCCTAGATATTAGGATTATAAGTTCCTTTAGATTTTGTATTTCTTCTAGCTTTAACTTCCATAAGTGCTTCATGCATGAAATTATTAGGCTTAACAGGTTTTACTTTCTTTGCATATACATATCTGTCCGAACCTTTTGGTTTGAATTTTAGAAACTTTGCCCTAACCGGATAAATAGTTCCATGTCCACCCAAAACATATTTAGCGTGTGGGGCAATAGATTTATCTATGAACACTTGAACTTCATATTTTCCGTTACTTTTCAAACGAATAGCCTTTCTAAGTGTTCCTGTGTCTACAGGACATTTTGCTATACATAGATTTTTCATCTGTGTGCCGATTTCATGACTTTTTCTTTGTGCAATGGAGTTTATCTTTTTTTCAAGACCGATTGTGCCTACTCGGTTTCCAACCTTTACATAAGCCATTACTTAACCTCAACGAAAGGATAAACAGTGTACTTACCAACTTGATAAGAGAAGTTTTTTAGATATTCTCCATCTTCTTGCGAAACTTCTTGCGGATGTCCGATTCTAAAAGTAATAGATTTTCCACTTGGAACTTTGAATGAACGTGTGAATTGCACTGTACGCTTTCTAACGACACGGGCACCGCATACAGGGCAACCACTAGATTTTGGTCTTGTTTCTTCTATACCTGTGTATTTAATTTTCATACAACCATTCCTAAAAATCTTCTATGTCTACCACATAGAGAAATTATTTCTAATTGTCTTGCATATGTCTTTACAATACTTCTTCTTACAGCAATATATGTATTTAATTGCTCGTCTGTATTGTCAAGATTTACAATCAAGTCCTTTTCTGCATCTTCGTAATCTTCTGTGCTGTTGCATGTATCACACGTGCTACATTCGCATCTGTTCATTTCAATTACATACTGTAAGTAATCACAAAAGACAGGTAACAAACATTCAGGTATTTGTTCAAACCCTGCGTCATACGTGACAATTAGTTTTTCTACTTTTTCGCAACTACATTCACCTGTTAAAAGATAATCAGATAAATCAATCCATAATTCATTTGTTGTAACGTCATATTCAAAATGTGAATTATCAATATCAATATATTTGATATGGATACCATCTCGAATCTTTAATTGGAGTTTGATTGAATCCGGTTGAACTAAATCATAGAACAATTCGGTATTCATGATTCCATTGTCGCATCTACAGCATCTTGAAATTAAGGATACATCAATATATTCGACACGAGTTTGCATTAAGAATGTTTCGCAAACCTCATCACCACGTTTCCAACAAGTCAATGTTGAAATAAGGTTGATTAGTTGTTCAACATTCTTAGCAAATTTATCTGTGTCTTTTAAATCCTTATCTTTTAAGCAATCACAATAATCTTTTAGTTGCTGAATAATAGGTTCGTATAGTTCCATTAGTCAGTCAAGATTGGAACGATTGTTTCAGGTGTAATTACATAATCCAAGCCATCTAACTTAGAACCTAAGCAGTTAGCACTCATTGGAACTTTAGTAATTACAGCAAGTTTATTAGGGTCAGAAGTAAATGCAAGTCCTGCGTTATACATATAAGTACAGATATTTCCACAACCCTCTGTTGGAGTCTTTCCGTGAGTATCAGACTCGAATACATATTCATCTTCAGGACGTGGAGTTGTGATTAATAATTCACCTAATGCATCTCCATCACACATCCATACTTCACCATTTCCCGCTGTAACGTCTACAGGAATCAATTTATCTTCAATAAATTTGTGACCACGGAATGTAATTTCATCACCATCACGTGACCAACCCTCAGGATATTCTCCATTTTGTCCTTTCGTGATAACCGAACGGATTCCATCCATTACTAATGGATGACATACGAATACAACGTCTGAACCCTCTCCGATAACAGAAGAACGACAACGAATCTCATCAAAAGCACCTAAGATATTAGTACCTAAGATTTTGATAACGTCAGCACCTTCCATAACTTCCATAACACCATGGAATTTCTTTAATGTATCAGTAGTTGTATCACTAGTACCTAAAATCAAGTTACGAATCGTGAAGAATGCCATAAAGTCTTTTACAAAACGCATTTTTGCATCATTGTAAGTTTCACCTTGTCGCATATAGTAAGAAATCATATCATTTCGTTGGAAACGTTCTTTGTCATATAAGAATTTTTCCATTACATTTTGACATTCTTTCATACATAACAAGTTGAATGGTGCATTAGCTCCACATTTTGCTAAATCAGGTGCAATCCAACAGCATTCACCTTTTGTTGATTCGGGATAAGTAGTACCCCATTTGTAAGGCAATGTTACTTGGAAGTTCCCATCATGGTCTTTTGTGATTTGTAAACTTCCGTTGTTGAAAGCGGATTTTGCCATCAAAGATTGATTTGTTTGTGCTAACCAATTGAAAAATGGGAAGATATTTTGGAATGCATTAGCTTCTTTGTTTTTGGAATAATCTTTACCAATACCAAATTCACCAATGTTACTCAATTGAATCACATTTCCCATATCAATTGAACGATTTGATAATTCTGTTTGTGATAAGTTAAACATTTAGTCTATTCCCCTTTCTTATCCAAATACAGCATCAGATTGTTTTTTGCTTTCTTTAACTGTACTTACAGAAGATTTTTTTAATAACGCATTTAATTTTTCAAAAGATTCACTCATGGAAGTATTTAATTGTTTGTTTTGTTCCGCCAATTGTTCTAATTGACTGTTCAAATTCGCTTCATTATTGCTGTATTCATTTACTTTTTTGGTTAATTCAGCAATTTGAGTGTCTTTATCTTTGAGTAATTGTTCTAAAGCTTCATACTCTTTAGACAATTCAATATCTTCTGCATTTTCTTCTACTTCTTCTTCAACAGATTCTTCTGTTTTTTCTTCTTCAACAGATTCTTCCGTTTTTTCTTCTTGAACGTCTTCAGAAGTGTTTTCAACAGTTTCATCTTTTTCTGTTTCTACTTCTACTTCTTTAGATTGTTCTTCGTCAGAATAAGAAGATAACAATTTACTAAAAATGCTCATATTTTCTCCTTTGCTCATATGTAAATCGGTAGAACTTGCATTGGCTGGATTCCCTACGACCGAGAAACCTTTTATAAAGATTCTTGAGAAGACACCAGTTCTTATAGTTTTTGTTTTCTCCCAATCATATTCGACTTCCATTTCAACACTTACACTCAATGGAATGTTTGATGTTGATAGATATTGTACAAACGGGTTATTTTCGTCAAAATGTGGTGTACAATTCAAACCGACTCTACCATCTTTTGTTGGTACGATTTCTAAATCTGATTTTTCCCAATATCCTAAAATTAATGGGAAACTACATACATCAAAATGACCGATATTGATATACCCTACATAATCATCGGGCAATGAATCATAATAAGCCTTGATAGTACCTTTTGGAATAATAAAGTCTTGTGCAATATTCTTACCTTCGTCAAGCAAACGTACCTTTTCACCTTTTTGAACAGAAGTATTTAAGAAGATACATTTAGGCTTGCTTTTGTTTGACAAAGCTAACATTTCGTCAAACTTTTCTTTTTCCTCTTTACGTGATTCTATATCTTGGTTAATCCAAGAAAAAATAGTAGGTAATTTCATCTATTCACCATTTGAAAAATCGAACATCTTAAACACTAACTTTTTAGTTCGTCCGCCACATGATTTACACATAGTAATCTCATAATCAATTCCCAATGCTTTTAGCATGTCTTCGGCTTGTTGATTGTAGCTATAACGAACAGTTTTTGCTTTTAAATATCGCAAAGCCTCGCTGTCAAAGTCTTCCACATCATAATTCTTGTTGATTTGGAATGTTGAACGCACCCAAGACAGATATCCTTTATTTTTTTGCGGATATACGACTTCTTGATTCATCTCAAAGCAATTTTGTAGTTTAAATGTTTTATTTGACATTCTTTTTCACTTTCTTTTTTTTCGGCTTTTTGTCTTCGATTGGAACTACATCCACCTTTTTGTTTTTACCACGTAAATAGGCTAATCTTTCTTTTTCCGATTCAAAGTAAATAGGTTCTTCCATAAATTACTCCTTATCGGGGTCTTTACATTTACCCAATGTTTGGTCTTCTGTTTCTGTCGTAGCCGTTTTTTCTACCATTACAACGTCTTGTAATTTAACAGAAACAGTAGTTGTTACTTCGTTAGCTGTTTTTTCAAACACGAATGGGCGTTCATAATGTCCGTTCATCCAAGCAGAATAGAAATTTTCTGCATCAGCATCACCTAATAGGATAGGTGTCAACCCCGATTGTGTTGAAAACGTAACTTTCGTAGTAAAACTTCTTTTTACAGTATTTACAGCCATTTCTTCATGCTCCTTTCATAACTGCACCCTTTCGGGCAATATTTATACTAAAAACTCAAAAATTGAGCTTTAGTAACGAAAAATGTCCATATTTTCGCATTTATAACAGGGTTTTTAACGATTTTTGTTCATTAACGCTGTTTTCGTCTTCTTGAATAGCCTTTAAAATAATTACCATATCATCAATAGACAGTGAATCATTGAACTTGTTGACGAATTCTGTATCACTTACACTGCCTTTAGCTAAAAGCTTATAATTTTCATCAACTTTACCAACGATATATGTCGGAATATTCTTAAGATACACATTGTTGCTGTCTTTTCCTTTGATAGCTCGATAGTCAACAACAAATTCAAGTGCTTTCTTATTGCCGTATTTAGTGATTCTGTAAACATTTTTAGTGAAAATTTCCGGATTCACACAAATATTTTCAGAACGAGAACGAGCATAACTTACTCCATCAGGATTCAATGGTCTTTCATCAAACTTTACCTTGCGCCCTTGAATTTTTTCTTTCATCAATTCACGTCTGTTGCGTTTTTGCGCTTCTTGAAAATCATAAACATTTTCACCATCAATAGTGGCGAAAGGCACTGCTTCGGTTGCTTTTAAAGCTTCTTCTAAATAATCCATAATTTTTCTCCTTTTTATTCAAATCCCATCTTTTTAAGTACGCTTTTCAGCTTACTTGTGGATTTTTTATCTTCTTTTTCTTTATCTTCTTGCTTTTTTTCGTCTTCTTTGATTCTGTTGTACTTTTCTCTTGAAGTTTCATAAGACTTGTCGGGTTGATATGCACCAAGTTTCTGCATCATGCTATCTAAAATCGCATATGCTGTTTCGACACACTTTTCATCTCGAACACCATTTTCATCTTTTACATTCATCAAGAACTGTACTGATTCTGAATTTTTAAAACGTTCAGAAGAATCATCAATCTGTTGTTGTAATTCGTATTTATCAAAGAAAACTTTCTCGACACCAAGATGATAAGAAAGAGAATAACTAAATTGTGTTGCAATCTTTTCACGTTCGGGAACGATATTGTTTTGCATAGCGTTATCAATGATTTTTTCCATTGAAACGTTACCACTTACATCACCTAGACCAATAAGTTCAGGTGTGATACCAAAGTTTTGAGCTAAAATCGAGCCCTCTTTGTTCAACCAATCAAAGAATTCAGTACCTTTAGTAACACGTGGCAAGTGTTCTATGTTTTTATCGAACATGCTTGAAGCAAGAACTACTTCATCAGAAGTACTGTACTTGATTTTATTTCCTAGTTCTTGCAATTCTTTAATTGCTTGTTCTTGTCTGCTTTTTTGTGAAGCAATAGAGTTATCAATCAATTGGCTAGATGAAAGGTCTACAGCACCGCCATTGAATATATCGTCTTTTAACCAAAAGATGATACGACCAGGTCCGTCATATTTGATATCGTAGTTTAAACGTGTATAAACGCTCGCAAGCAATGTTAAACGTTGTTTATCTTTCAATAAGACAGATTCGCCATTTTCAACGATAGGTTTATTACGTAGATTCACAAAATCTTCGGGCAAGACCACAACGATATCTTTGCTTGTGCTAATCAAACGTCCATTTTCCAAGAATTCAGCTTTATCTAGTTCAATAGACTGTGTAATATTAATAGCAACGTCTTCATTCGTGCTTACTGCATAAGCTACAGTACGTTTGAATCCTAGATATTGTTCATCATCTTGTGTAATGGATACATAGTGGTCATGTGGAACCAAAATCCAACCATCTTCATCCGATAACCAACGCAAACCGCATTTTCCATATTCTTTAGCGTGGATAACAGCTTGCTGCAATGTCTCGTAATTGGTGATTCCTTTGGCATTTTGCTTGTACATAAAGCTTTTTAGTACTTTATCGCTCTCAAAATCACCCGTTGTAAGTCCATTAGAGAACAAGTTATTGATATATTGTCTTTCTACATATGGAAGTGTAGGAAGATTTGCAATCAGCCATTCTAGTTGTTCTACATCATCATCAAATGTCTTTGGAAAACCTACACCACAACCCTCTTTGCACTTTGTTAAGTTGTCTAGCAAATCGAGGTCCGTAAAATCCTTACTTATCTGCTTTGGATTGTGCTGTTTCTTGTTGTATTTATAAGACATTTTCTTTGTAGCAATCTTCTTTTTTCTTCTTCTACTCAAATTAATTGCTCCTTTTCATTAGGATTATCTACTTTGTTTGTGTAATTTTTATCATAAACAGGTAAATCATTGCCTACATTTAATATATATAACAAAAGTGCATGGACAGATAAAAGCGTACTATCTAATTCATCGGGTGAATGTTTTATGATATGTTTTATCTCATCCTTTGGTATTATACCAATTTTTCCACCGCTTTTGTTTATGCTACGCACTGCAGCCATCTGTGGTGCTAGAATCTTGGCAATAGGTGTTGTAAACCATATCTTTCTGCTAGTCATCAGCTCTTGTAAATCGAGATGTAATTCAGCACGCATATTACTTCCGTACTTAGCAGAGAAATGACTCATCTTTTTTCTGTCGGGAGTTGTACCCGCTCCAAAGTTTATTCCGACAACACGGAATCCATGAGCATAGGAGTGCTTTGCAAGCCCCTCAACAAGCCAAACACCATATCCAACGTCCACACATACCATACGCACGCCAAATTGGTCTATGACCTTTAAAACAGACTTTATGATGTATTCACTTGTAACACCATCAATCCATTTTTTGCCTTTGTTCATTTCATACATGTCTGCAACCAATACTTGACCCATGTCATTGATACCTGTAAGAGTGAGAATGATACTATCTTTACCTTTATAAGCACTATCAAGCCCGATAAACCATTTAAATCCTTGCAATTCCATCAGACTATCAATATCTTTGTATTGGATGTTCTTGAACATGGATGTATCACCATCTGTTTCAAGTTCACACAAGAAATATCTTTGACATGTGGAATCGTTTTTAAAGAAGTCAGATTCTTTTACTCGTTCTATACTAGGAATACGACCTTCTTCTAGAACTGTTCTAACATCCATCCAAATAATCAATGAGTCTTTTGGCGGATTTTCTTCTACCATTTTATCATAGAATTGACCTTTTTGATGGGGGTTAGATATCTGCACAAGCAATTCTCTTTCACCATCTACGTTTGAGAAGTCACGTCTACCGATTTCAGCAAATGCATCATCACTTGTAAGACTTGCCTCATCATGAATATAAACACCACCACGACCAATAGCGGATGAACTCTTCTTATGGTCGCTGGATGTAGAACCCAACGTACCACTACTGATAGAACCACCAGAAACAAACGACAGACTTTCTTTTGTTACACTTGAATTCAATTTATCAATCTTATCTCTGTATTCCAAAAGCGATTTCTTAATTGAATCATCTGCGGTTTGAAGATGACTTAGTACATTTTTCATTATGACTTTAGTAATATCATCTTTACCAGCCACGATATTTACATCCTTTTTTTGCAATTTTGCCAAAAGTATAGCAACCATGGAAATCGTCCATGATTTTCCATATTGTGAAGTGGTTACGATTGTGATTGTCTTATACTTACTGAACAAACATGCGCCAACGATAAGAGATTGTGTGAAATATGTCATTTCACCAAAGCTCGCATTGACCACGGCAACGCCTTTTAAAGCTAGTTCTCTAGCCTCGTCCATATCAATATTCAATCGCTTGTAATGCTCGGGAATATATCCTCTAAACCATGTTTTAAGCTTATTGTGTGGTGTGGCACTTTCGCATAAAGCTAATGTACGCTCTTGTGGACTACTCATGTTCTACAACTTCCGTTTCAATGACATTATCATTTTTATGAGATTCAAGTAACATTCTTTCAGCATTTTCCAAAAAGGCTGTAGTTTTATCTTCGATACTTAGATTTTCTACATTCGTTACATTAAAGACATTGTTTTCTTTTCCGATTCCATCCATTCGATTCAATTCTTTCAAAGCATTGATTCTATCAGAAACATTTAAATCTTCGTTCTTACGGATACTATCTAGCCACAATCTTCTTTCTTGGATATTGCTTATCTGCTGTTGATACATTTCTTCTTCTGATTCTTGGTATTCCTTGATTCTTTCTCTGTTTTTTTTAATTATTACATTTCCTAGAGCTACAGCGGAATTATATTGGTAATGTGGAAACACACTTAAAACGGCTTTGACCATTACGTGTCCGTTATTTTCCCATTCTTTAAGGATTTTAATCTCGTTTTGCTTACTGCAATATGTATACCCGACTGTAGTTCTTCTCTTTTCCTTTTTCTTTGTTATAAAAACCACCCCTTTGTATTAATATATCACGTTCTTTGTGTACTTTCTGACACTCCAACGGCTAAAGCTCGTTGGGTTCTTATATACGTAAACTTACAAAT
>OLOM01000203.1_pt1 | contig 46438 bp, 17 predicted proteins | sample 1672531 | NCBI WGS metagenome assembly OLOM01 (sample SAMEA3136696, study PRJEB25190) | human gut metagenome | reverse complement strand
CGGATAATCCGTCAACGCCGTCAACTCCTGACAGCGGAACACCGGATAATCCGTCAACACCGTCAACTCCTGACAGCGGAACAACAGATAATCCTGAACCTCCGAGTGAAACACCGGATACACCATCAACTCCAAGTGATGGAACAAACAGTGGTGACAGTAAGGATGACAGTACAACGACTGATACACCTAATAAGGGTGAAACAGGCGATAATACATCATCAGATACTGAAACGGGAGATAAATCCGATAATACAGAAACACCGTCAGATGGTAATACATCAAGTGATAATACATCAAGTGATAATACATCAAATGGTGATACATCATCAGACAGCAAGTCAGATAACACAACAGACAGTGCGACATCAGACAGCAAGTCGGATAGCACAACAGACAGTGCGACATCAGACAGCAAGTCGGATAGCAAATCAGACAGTGCTAAGAGTTCAGAATCATCATATTCTGTTTCAACAGCAGTAGCAGGTGTATCTGCTCATACAGAAATCCAATATGGTGATGGCACTAATACAGCCGGCGCTTATTACGAAGCAAATGGCAAGAAGATAATTTCTTGGATTAACTTTGAGGGCGGACGTGTTGAAAGAGCTGATTGTGATTTTGACGGTGACGGCTCAATCACAACAAAAGACCTTCTGTATGCAGGTATGTATTTTGGAAAGAAGACTCCTGTATTGGATAACCAAGGTCCCGACAAAGTCAAAATAAAAGCATATTAATTAGCTTTAAGGAATCGACAGATTTAATTCTGTCGATTCTTTTTTTTGTTTTATACGTTTTATGTAATTTTATTAAACAGTAATAATTGTAACATTTACACAATATACGATAATGAACTGTAAAGAATAAACGGTGTTTTTCTTGAATAGAAATGTTGACTTTTGGTATAAGTTGGTGTACAATTAAAGTATAGAATTACTCATAATAGGGATAATTGCAGTAGGGGGGAGAGCATGCATATTGGGAAAAAGAAAATCACAATAAGCGCATTTATTGTGGTTGTTTTTGTATCTGTTATTGTTTGGGCTGCAACATCTTACCCAAATGCAGCTATATCATTCAGTGGCATAAAAATGGTGGCTAACGGTTCAACAACTCAAGGCTTCGTTGATATATCTCTGAAAAATATTGATTCAACTGCAATATCTTATTGTATTGAATATGATAAAAATTACATAGAGCTTTCGGATGTGGCGACGAATACGCCGATTAAAAACCCTACAACTTCTTCGGGAAGTGTCGGATATTCATATGATATTGCTCATGATTATTTTGAACAAAATACTGATGATTTCCCAATCGGAAGCTTTGGTGACTTTAAGTTACCGTCTATGATTGGTGTAAGTATGCCGATTATAGGTATTGCAGATGCCGACAACGGCAGAGCAATAATGAACTTCTTACCGCAAGAAGGTACAACTTCTAAATACATAACTGCGGTAAAAGGTCGTGACGAACATCTTATTCTTGCAAACGGTAAAAATTTAAAACTCGGACGATTGAGCTTTTATATAAAAGACCCTGCAAAGTTTGCAAAGCTTTCAAAAAGCGAACTTAAGGATGTTATTAAAATTGTACCGTTTTCGACAATGATTACAGTGCAGGACGATACTATTACAGATGATGACGGTGTTCATATAGGTTATATCGACAGCAGTGACGGAGATGTCAAATGGTACTCAAGAGCTGATAAAAATGTTGAGTGTAATTTTGAGATTGAAGCGGCACTTTCAAATGTTAAGGCACTGAATGAGGAGCTGACAGTTACTTCTTATGACATCTATAAGAATGGTACAATAGATGATTTGCTTGATTTCATAAATGATAAAATGTCGATTATATCACTCCAATATGCAGACGGTTCCGAAAGACCGGCAGTGTTTAAGTGGGATAAGACGACAAGCAATCTAAGCTCGATTTCGTGGAATCCAAAAGAAGGTGACTATACGGTTGTTCAAAAATACAATGATGATTTTGATATAACCGTTACAATACATGTGACGCCGATTAATTTGATTGGTTTCACGGCAGAAAATGAGAATTTGACGTATTGGACCGGCGCGGCGGATTATCCTGTAACAATAGACGATTTGAAACTTGCACCAAAAGCAAAACCGATACTTGATAAATATATTCCAAACGGCGGAGTACCGGAGTTTAATATCGGATGGTATCAGCTTAGCACTGAAACATCGCAGCTGCTTGATATACCTGACGATATCAAAAATAAAGTGGTAGGCAAATATACAATTTTGGGACACATTGCGGATATAAACAAAATATCGATTAATTATCCGTGGCTTACAGTAAAGGACAGCTCTGATATCAACTTTATAAGAAATGTTGTCGATAACGAGAGTGAGCTTCCAAAAGAGTTGGAGGTTGTAAGTGCTGTCACGGCTGATGACGGTACTTTGACAATAACAGTTAAAAATAAAGATGGGAACACAATTCCTGTAGGTACAACATTTGATGTGAAAATGCCGGGCGGAGAACTTATTGATTCTTCAATGTCGGGTTATAATGTTGTTGTAAATGATGACGGAACGGCAACAATTACTGTAAAGGCTGATATTGCAATAGATTCTGAAAAGAAACTTGCACAGATTATAAACCTTGGAAGTAAAGCCGGTAAGTTTGAAATATCATCAACGGAACCGGGAAAAAATCCGGGACCGTATACTGAATTCAGTACAAATCCGAGAAAAAATATTTATTTAGACAGCTATACTTTTGATTATTCGGATTTGCAATCGGCAATGTTTCCTATCAAAGCGGGTGTGAGTTTGCCGACAACTGTAACGCTTCCTGTACTTTCTGATTTTGTTGGAACAACATATGATGGATACGACGGTACGGAAATAGGTAAGCTTTCGACCTTCACAGTTGATTCGTGGGATGTTATTAACGGAAACCCTACATTGGTTGGCAGTGTTGTAACTGTAAGGGGTACGCTTTCAACAACGTCATATACAAACTACGGAAATGTTGTAAATGAGAATAATAACACAGTTGAGATTAAGTATTTGGTTGTCAACGGTGATGATAGAGATGAAATTGATGTAATACCCGATTTTACATATGACAAAAAACAAGTTGGGTATGATTATAACGATTTGCAAACAAATTCATTTACTGTTAAAAATATAGGCTCAACCGATATATACGGCTTGACAGCTGTTATTTCTTTGAGTAAAGATGGGAATAAAGAAGCATTTACCATCAGCAAAAAGTTGCCTCAAATTTTACAAAAAGGTGAAAGTGTAGACTTTGATATAACAACTAATATAGGTCTTGATGTAGGAACTTATGAATGTACAGTTTCTGTTATATCAAATGAGGGAGTCCTTCGAACGTTTAAAATCTCTTTTGAAGTTACGGAAGCTCCTACATATAAAATAGAGCTTGTTTCTGATAATGTAAATTATGGTAAAGCAGAAACGGACTCGGGATTATATACTGCAAGTGAAGGTGAAGCTGTTTCAATAACAGCAACTCCCGAAGAAGATTGCGTTTTCACCGGATGGACATGTGAAACCGGTAATGTGACATTCGCAGACAGTACATTGGCTAATACGACATTTGAAATGCCGGCAGAAAATGTTAAAATAACGGCTCACTTTAAAGAGTCGCTTGGAGCGAAACTCAGAGCGACAGAACTTATGGTTAAAGATACAAATGACAATGATCAGGATTTGCATGATCAGAATTGGAAAATTGTAAAGTTTGACCCTGTAAAACGTGAGTATTATGTTGCAGTGCCAAATAGTGTTGACAAAGTAAAGCTTTGGTTCAAACTTAGAGATGAAGCAAAAAATGCGACGCTGTCTCTTTCGCGTGAACATAATTCTGTAACTGATACATTGACCACGCCAACGGAGGACGCAACGGATAATTATTATAAGTCAGAGGATATAGAGCTTGATGTCAGCCCTGTTGATAACCTGCTTACATTGACGATGACATATGATGATCCTAATGACGATCCTGATGAAGGCGAAGTTACAAGGTCGTATAAGATTCACGTTTACAGAAAAATAGAAGAGTCCAAATTGATGAAATTTAATTATGGTAACTCGCCGTATGGCTTGATTATGCGTGATACGGCAATAACGGATAAGGCGACGGCTAAAAATGAATTTGACAAAAATGAATATACATTTACTGCAGGATATACGCCGGCAGGTGCGACAGTGGGTGTAAATTATTGCGGTGAAGCTTGGACGTCGGGTGTGAATTATGATTTGGATGATACAGCATTGTTTGTTTTGAATTCGGGAACTTTTACAGACCCGGGATATGAAAGCGTTATTAATTCGATTGGCGGAGCGGTAACCGATGTCACCAAAAAGATAACGGTAAATGTTTTAACGGAAACAAATGCGGCATATCAAGATGGCGGTTCTACGGATTATTCATCTGTCAATGCACAGACAATCAATCTGCCGTCGAGCGGTACAATATCCGAATTAAATGCGGAACGAATCCGACCTGATAAATATGAACTTGTTTATTCATTCGCAGATTTTGACGGTTCAATCGTTTCAATAAAAAGACCGTTAATCTTGCTTAATACTCTTGGAGATATCAATAATGATAAACAAGCAGATACAAAAGATGTTTCAAGAATAAGAAACAGATTCAGTGCAGATTTAGCTAACAACACAAATGTTACAGGTTATGATGTTGGCGGATTGCTAAATAGATATCGTATTTGCGATGTAAATAAAGATAGAGCGGTGAATTTGATAGATGCAAATAATATACGTGCTAAAAAAATGATTCAGTTCTATACTAATGATGGAGGTGGTGCGTAATGAATAAGATTCTCAAAAGCTTAGTGTCAGGATTTACGTCACTATCTATGTGTGCTGTATGTATGATTAGTATTCCTGCTACTGCGGATGAATACGAAAATATAGAAACACAGGCAACAAACAGAACTTTGTCTGTAGATTTTATGGGCAGAGGTTCTACACCAAATGATGCAAGCCCCGGTAAAGCAGGATTTAGCAAAGATGATGTAAACTTAACCAATCCGCTTGAATTTTGGGTAGGTATCGGCGTTGAAAATGTAAACGATTTACCGTTGTTTACTGACGGTGTTTATTCGTTAGATGTAGCGTTTGAATATGATCCGAATTACGTAAAGCCGTATTGGGATAAAACAACTGCATCTTCAACTGCAGAACAAAGCTGGAATGATGAGCTGGTAAAGGGAAACCTGAGCTCAACAGGTGACAGCAGTGCTTGGTGGAATGATACACAATATGAGATTACATCTGTTCGTGAATGCGATATAGATACTGCGTTAAATGATAGAGAAAATAGCACAGAAGCTGCTCAACGTGCTTTAGACGGCTGGAAAATGTGCTATGTGGGTGTGGTATTTAAAGGGGACTCGCTGTTAAGATTTAAAGACTTGGCAAGTAATTCAAAGCAGTATTTGCTGAAATTGCCTTTCGTTCTTTTGAGTGCTCCCGATGAAACTGCGGCAGACCAGAATCCTACTGTATTGAGTATGGTTCGAGGCGGAGATACGTTTGCTATCGGTTCCGGTAGTGACGGTACAAATCCTTATGCATCATGGTTTGCTACGACACATCCGACTCCGGATGATACTAACCTTAAAAATTTATTTGATTTCAGCGGCGATATAAGTCTGTTTGGAACAAATGATGCAATAGATAATATAGTTGCGGTAAAACCGGGAGAAACTCCGTCAGATCCGGGAGCAACTCCGTCACCGGATACAACTTATTATTTATCATCGGACAAGACTTTACAAGAAGATAAGTTTAAAGCGGAAACTAAAACGTATTATGTAAGTGTTCCTAATGAAACGGAACAAATCAGAATGGACGTAAGTTCATCCGAAAAACCGACTGTAACGGCTAATTCGACAAGCGTCAATGTGACAGCATCAGACGCTAAAAAGTATTCGTCAGATTTATTTGATCTTGCTGAATTGGACAAGACTGTAAACGACGGATATAATAATACGGTTACAATTACCGCAGGTGGAACAACTTATACGGTTTATATAAGAAGACTGCTAAAACCAAAGATTACATTAAATTACGGTAATTCACCTTATGGTGAAATTATGAAGGCTTCTAATATTGCTGATTCTGATAAACAAAAGGCAAAAGATGCATTTGATGCAAATAATAAATATGATGCAAATTATTTGCCAAATGGGAAATCAACGAAAGTTTATTATTCGTCAAATGCATGGGGAGGCTCAACAGATCCAAAAATAAACTTGGACAGGGATGAAACTGCATTATTTGCGTTTGAGTATAAAGGTTTTGAAGATCCGGGATTTGATGCAATAGATTCTTTAGGGAATGTTGTCAAAAAATCGGATGTTACTCGAACAATTTCTGTCTGCGTATTGCCTGCTTTGGATATGAAAGTGACAATTATTCCGAGTATGTTTAATACATATTCAGTTGACGGCGATGAAACTCATGATGTATTCACCAATGCTAATTTGACTGGTAGCAGTAAAGCAATTCAACCGGATATATATAAATTGGAATATTCATATACCGATAATAATCTAAACGAAGTTGTAACAGAAACGCGTAATGTTGTGATATTACCAGCACTTGGAGATGTTAATTTAGATAATCAGATAAGTGTTGGAGACATGGTTCCAATAAAAAATTATACAGCTAATGTTTTTTCTGCTGTGGATAGTACTGTAAAAAAGGAAACTTATAATTTGGTTGTATATAGAGTAATGGATACAAATTTTGATGCTACAATAAGTGTTGGAGATATGGTGCCGATAAAAAACAGCACTGCTAATATTAAATTAGATTCTTATTATTATCCATTTACAAAATAATTAATTTGTAAATGTTCATATAAATAAATTTAAGGAGGTAAAAAAATGAAAGAAACCAATATATCAAAACGAATTATTTCTTTTCTTCTTGTTCTGTCTATGATTTTTGGAACAATGACAACTCTTGCTTTTGCTGATGGTGATTGGACAGCGGATACTTTTAATTTTGATGATCCTAGTGTATTAATAGCTGGGACAAACGAAACAAATATGCCATATATGGAAACTGTTCTTTTGAAATCAACGGATTCTGGATATGAAGAGGTACAACAAGGAACACTAAAAACAAATGATACGGTTTTAGTAGGTGTAAAAGCACATAATTTTGACAGGTTTACTGACAATTCTTATGGTGCACTAAAGTTAGCGGTTAGTTTGGTCTATGATAATCGCTATTTGACTCCAACATCTGCAACAAAAAAGGCATTTTTAAAGGCAGAAACAGCGTTTGTTACTAAAGCAGGTGATAAATGTTTTTATAATGATAACATTTTTGGAACATATTCTATAGAACAATCCATACCAAAACAAGATCTAGCTCCAGGCGAGACATCCAGTCTTAGTGACGATACATCAAATTTATCAAAGAGTGTATTAACTTTTTCATGTGCTGCAGACGATGATACAGATTTAAACGAGCAGATGGGTGTTATTAAGGAAGATAGTTACTTAGGATTTTTTGAATACACTGTTAGTAGTGTGCCTACAGCTGGTGTATTTACACCTGCGGTGGCATTTTCAAGATCAGCGAATATTGTTGTTGTATTGAGAAATACTGGTACAACAAATAAAACTTATACTGCTGTTGATGGATTGCATAAGTATATGAAATTAACAGATGGTGTTGATTTGTTCCCAGCATCATACAGCGTAAAGTTCTATACTGATAACACATATGGAACAGAATTGACAAGTAAGGTAGGAACAACTTTGGGTGCTACAGGTATAACGTCTGGTACAGCATATACAGATGCGGGCGTTGTTGTTCCAACTGCCGGTACAGATTTCGATTTGGTAAATTCAGACAACAAATATTTTGCCGGATTTAAGTATGTTGATTCGACAGGAACAGAACATGATTTAGCTGATTTAACAACAATCAATGAAAGTGCTGTTGCAAATGGTTATAGTGATTATGTTATAAAAGTTTATCCTGTATATGAAACAGGTCATGATGTTACATTTAACAGTAACTATCCAACAGGCACACAAACAACAAAGGTAGTTACAGTATCACCGAAAGCCGGTGCAACGATTGCTGAAGCGCAAAAACCAACAGTTGGTACATCAAGTGATGACTTTGAAATACCTGCTGGTTACACGTTTGGGGGCTGGTTTACACAAGCAAACGGTGGTGACAAAATCGTATTTGATGATGGTACAAACACATCATCAGCAACAGATGTTTCTTCAATCACCGATGTTTATGCTCATTGGGTACAGAATGTAACAGTAACATTCCATGAGAATTATGGACAAACAGAAAACACAACAAACAAAACAATCAGTGCCGGTTCAAGTTTGAAATCAAGTGATATTCCGACATTTACAAGAGCAGATTATGCATTTAAAGAATGGAATACAAAAGCAGACGGCTCAGGCACTACATACTCAAATACACAATTACAGGCAGAAACAATTTCAAGCAATACTGACTATTATGCAATGTGGACACCGGAGAATCCGGACAATGCAGTAACATTGACATTTAGTCCTACAGGATGTGACGCACAAGTAACACCTGCATCTATGACGGTTGTCAGAGGTGATACAATTTACGCATATCAGATGCCTACTCCGACAAAGACGTCAGCAACAGGTGATGCATACACATTTAACGGTTGGTACGGAGCGGCTTCAGAATCCGATACTACTGATAAAGCACCATTTACTTTAACAGATAATAAAACGGTGTATGCACATTGGACATATGCAGGCAGAGATCAGGTAACTGTAACATTTGATTATGACGGTGCAACATCACCTACTGCTCCGACAACTATAACTGTCGGTAAAGGTGATTCGATTGGCGATGCAATGCCAGCAACACCGGTGAAAACAAATTATAGTTTTGATAAGTGGGTAAATATAGCCGATAATTCAGATTTTGATAAGACAACAACAGTAAATTCAAATATAACGGTAAAGGCAACATATAAATCTGATATTACTGTAAACTTTAACATTAACGACGGAACAACTCCGGCAGCGCCATTTGCTACAGACAAAGGTGCACCTTCAAAACCTTATACAGCACCTTCAGCCCCTACAAGAGCAAATTATACATTTGTAGGATGGAATACAAAGGCAAACGGTTCAGGTAAATTCATTACTGCAGCTGATTACGCTACATTGAATGATGTTTCAACAGCTGCCGGTGGAACAAATCCGGTAGAATTGTATGCATACTGGGCAGATGCTCCTGTAACACCGGATAAATTACCGGATAATGAAACACCTAATGATAATGGTGTAAAAGTTACATTTGACAGTAATGCATCAGGAAGTGCTTCATCAACAGTAACGGATGCAAATCCGAAGTATGTATATCCGCATCTTGGAGATGCTCTTGGTACATTGATGCCGGAAGCTCCTACAAGAACAAATTATAAGTTTGTAGGATGGAATACAAAAGCAGATGGCTCAGGTACAACATTTACAGATGCAACAGCAATAACAACAACACTTGACGGTGTAACGGCTAATGGAAGCAAATACAACTTGGTTGTATATGCACAGTGGGATATTGCTGATAATGTTGATGCTAATGATAAAGTAACAATAACATTTAATGATAACAAAGACGGCAACGGTGGTACAAACGTTAAGACAGTAACAATTTTCAAGGGTGACTCTCTTGGCTATGATGTAACAGCACCGACAAACAAAGGTTATACGTTTGATAACTGGTATGAAGGTACAGTAACAGGCGGTTCATTGTCAATGACAACTACGGCATTTGACAAGACAAAGCCAATAAACAGTAATACTGATTACTATGCAAAATGGCTGTCAGATATTACAATCAGCTATGATGTAAATGGTGGTGTAGGTACATATAATGACGTTGTAGGTGCGCCTACAGCAAACTATACAGATCCTGCACAGAATCCTACAAAAACAAATTATGTATTTATAGGATGGAATACTAAACCTAACGGCGCAGGTAATTTTGTTACTTCAGCAAAATATCCTACATTGAATGATGTTTCTCTTGCGGCACAAGGCAGTGAGGCATCAGCTCCTACTACAGTAACATTATACGCATATTGGGCAGCTGCAAATGTAAATCCGGGAGAAAATGTTATTCCGGATGATATTCCTAAGAACAATGGTGTAAAGGTTACATTTGACAGTAATGTTACAGGAAACAAAACAAATGCAGCAGTGACAGATGCAAATCCAAAGTATGTATATCCATATCTTGGTGATGCACTTGGCAATATGATGCCAAATGAACCAACAAGAACACATTATGTATTCAAAGGTTGGAACACAAAAGCTGATGGCAGCGGTGTAACTGTTGATTCGACAACAAAAATAGACCAAGCGACACTTAAGGATGCACTAAAGGAAATTGCAGGTACAAATACTGCATATGAAACAACATTGTATGCACAATGGGATATAGATCCTTCAGTTCCGGCATCTGACAAAGTTAATGTTACATTTAACAAGAACTTGGATCTTAAGGGTAATGACACATCTCCTCGTGTAATTACTCTATACAAAGGTGATTCAATCGGATACGATATAACAGAACCAACAAACGGTACATTTGAATTTGACGGCTGGAAGACAGCGTTTGACGGTACCGGTACTAAGTTTGATAAGGATACAAAAATAGACGCTGATAAAACTTATTATGCAACATGGTTTAAGTATTTGAAGGTTGAGCTTGTAAATGCAAATGCTGAATATACAGGACAAGTTATTTCGCCTAAGTACAATATTTATCAAATTAAATATGATGATGCAAGCAAAACTACATATACAAAAGTAGCGGACAGCGATATTGCAAAAAATGAAACGCTTCCGGCAGGCTTTACTGCAACTGTAACAGATAAGGATAATGCTACAACAACAATTCAAAATGTCGGTGTTTATACAATAGCAATTTCTATTGATAATGCCGGAACTTATGCAAACGGTTATAAAATCGGTGTACAGGATTCAACATTTGAAGTAACATCAGCAAAACTTACAGTAAATGTAGATCCTGATACTCAAAAACAAAAAGCAGGTTCATCTCGTAAGGACCCTGTTGTCACTGTAGTTGATGCTACAGGCAATACAGTCGGAAAAAGCGAATATGACATTAAGTATTACACATGGACCGACGCAGGTACTGCTCCTGACGGAAATATTCAGAAGAGTGAATTAAGTGAAGTTACTGACATTACAAAGGTTGGTAAGTATGTAGTTGCTGTTGAATTAAAAGCTAATTCAAACTATGTTATTGATTCGGTTAAGTCAACAACAACAGAAGCGGTATTACTTTATGATGGTAAGACAACAGGCTATGCTGAATATACAGATGCCAAAGTTGGCGGAAACATTGTTTATGAAGTACTTGCAAATGACCCTTCGATTAAAGAAATAAAAGCTAATTCTGTCAAGGGTTCAACAGTTGATTCAACTGCATTGCCGTTTAAGGATAGCCAGTATAAGAATGATGTAGCATTTGATAATGCTGAAACTCCTGCAATTAAGGATTATTATGTAAGAGTTCCGGATGTTGATGCTGATAGCATTCAGTTTAATGTAACACTTACAAATCCTGATACTACAACAATAACAGCATCAGACGGTACAACTCTTACACCTACAAAGAATGGTGACGGTACATACACAATTAAGGCTCCTCTTACAAATAAGGGACAAACTGAAAATACTATCACTATTACAACAAAAGCAGGTACAGATAATGATGCACCGACTCTAACATATACATTCCATGTTCAACAACTTGTGACACCAAAAATCACTTTGAACTATGGTAACTCACCGGTTGGTGAAATTATGAAAGCGGATAATATTTCAGTTTCTAATAAATTAGTGGCAGTTGCTGATTTTGAAAAAAATAATAAATATTCTACAAATGCAGATTACTTGCCAGCAGGTAAGACAGCAGGAATGTTATATTCTCCGTTAGCATGGGGTGGTTCAGTAGATCCTACAGTGAATTTGGATAGAGATGCTACAGCATTATTCAGTTTTGAGTATGATGATTTTATTGATCCTGGATTTGTTGCGGTTGACTCTTTAGGCAATAGTGTTGATCCGACAGATGTAAGAAGAAGTATAACAGTTACGGTTTTGCCGGGACAAAGCATTATAGTACCGGACAAAGATAAGAAAACAAATACATTCTCTGATACTAAAGAAAATCCGATAGCAAATGATTTGTTTACATATGCTAATATAACTGGTGATGCGACGAAGGTAATTCAACCTGATGTATATGAGTTGACATATTCTTTTTATGATAATGCCTTAGCTAAAACAATCACTAATACAAGAAAAGTTGTTATTTTACCTTTGATGGGAGATACAACTCTTGATGGACAGATAAGTGTCGGTGACTTGGTACCTGTTAAAAACTATACAGCAAACAACTTTACGTTTGTTGACAGCACAGTAAAGACATCTACATACAACCTTGGTATATACAGAGTTATGGATACAACAAGTGATACACAGATAAGTGTCGGTGACTTGGTACCTATTAAAAACCACACAGCTAATGTTCAAATTAACACATATTATTCAACGTTCACAAAATAAAAAATATATAAAAGAAAGGTGAAGAACAATGAAATTTAAGACAAAAGGAATATCGCTATTGCTTTCGATAGCGATGTTACTAAGTATGTTCCCTGCAACATCGTTTGCATTAAATTTGGGTAATACCGAATTTATAAAACCGGGAACAACGGAGGCAAATATGCCTGAAATGAAAACGGTAGCAGTAAAGGTTAATTCTGCCGATAATGGATATGATATTATCTCAGGCACTGATGGTAAATTAACTACACCGCTTGAAAAAGACGATACTATTATTGTTGCAATTCAAGCTAACAATTTTGATCAATTTGTGCAGAATAGTTTTGGTGTACAAGAATTGAGTGTTGCTCTTGTATATGATACAAGATATTTGGAGCCTACTTCAACAACAAACAAGAAGTATATAACAGCGTCAAAAAACTTTTTGGCAAAAGATGAAACAAATTTTATGAATCAAGAGATTGATGGTATGTACATGGTTGATACTTCAACAGCCAAATATGCACAAGATTTGGCATCAGGAGAAACATCAATTTTAGATTCAGACACAAGTAATTTGAAAAAGGCTGTACTTTATGTGACATGCACACCTAACAGTGCAACTGATGTAAATGAACAACTAGGTGTAATTACAGCAGGTCAACTTATTAACTTTGTTGAATTTAAAGTAAAAGAAGTACCTGATGCTGGTTCAAAAGGTGTTGCTATAACAGAATCAAGTAATCTATGTTTGGTAATGCAAAATACTGGTATCTTCAATAAGACATGGGGTGGTATTGACGGTTTACAGGAATACATGAAGATTAATAATTCACTTAATCTATTCCCTGCAGGTGCAGCTAAAAAGACAGGTATTTCTGTTAAGTCAGGTACAATGGCATCAACTCAATTTGTAGGTGATGTATTTAAACCGGGTGTGGATTTGCAATTCGATTATAGCGATGGTTCACACACAGACCTTGGTGAAAGTGATACTGTTACATATAAGTATGGTGCAGCAGGTATTACAGCAGCAGACAATGCAGGCTTGACTGCTATTCCTGCAACACTAACAACTGATGTAGACGGTAAGCACATATATGCAATCGTTGGTAACTTTATATGCGACCTTGGTGCATTAACAGTTAGTGAAATTAAGACTACAGAGATTACAGTAAGCGGTGCTCCGACAACTGCTTATGACGGTACAGCAATTAACTTCAATGATTTGGTTGCTACGATTAAAAAGAACAACGGTACATCAGTTAATGATCTTCCATTCACAAACTATGAAAATGTCAGTAATGACTTGGCAATTTACAAATCTGATGCTGCTGGTACCGTTAATGATCAGGTAACAGCTGCTGACAAATATGCTCACGGCGACAACTACTTTGTAGTAGCACTTAAGTCTGATACAACAGTTAAGAGTGCACCATTTAAAGTAACATCAAATTATGATGATATTACAATTTCAGCATCAACAAACAATGCTGCTAAGACATCATACAACAAAGATGATAACTTCGACCCAACAGGTATCGTTGTAAAAGCTAAGAAAGCATCAGAAACAACAGGTGCTGATGTAGCATTTGATAACTTTGACAGCAATTACAAAGTTGTAATTGCAACAAGCGAAACAGAAGCTAAGACAGCAACAGCTGTAACAGCAAGCACAAAGATTACAGAAGCTATGCTTGATGGTAATCACAATGTTTACGTTGTTTACACAAATGCAGGTAGCAATACACAATCTGTAGTTTCAGTTGCTACACTTGGTGCAAAGAAGATTAAGAGTGCAACAATTAGCGGTGGAAAGACAGCTTATACATATGGCGATAAGCTTAAGACAGATGACCTTGAGTTGAATGTTACATATGATGATAACTCAACAGGCAAAATCTCATATGCTGATTTGGCAGCAGCCGGTATTACAGTTAAAATCGGTGAAACATTAGTTGATGCTAATACAGTAATAACTCCTGCCATGAAAGGCAAGACAGTTGACTTTATCTATGTCGGTAAAACACTTACTTCATCAGCTAAGATTACTGTAGCTGCAAAGACAGTTTACTACACAGTATCAGACGCAACAATTACAAAGGTATATGATGGCGGATTAACTATTCCTGCAGATCAAACACTACCTACAATTTCAATTAAGGATTTAGCTACAGCATTTGTAGGTACTGACTCATACACAGTTACAGGTACATTTGCATATACAGATAAAAATGTAGGCACAGATAAGAAGATTAAACTAACAACTACACTACCGGAAACAAACGGTAAGTACACATTTGCACCGGATACAGATAAGATTAATGCTGACGGTACACTTAAGACAGCTGCAACAATTACAGCAAAGGCTCTTACACTTAATCCTGGTGTTATAACAGGTCTTTCAACAAAGGCTGATCCTAATGCTACAGCCGATGTAACAAAAGACGGTTCATTGGTACTAACAAAGGATAACTCAAACTTAGTTGACGGTGATAATGTAACAGTTCCATATACATACACATTCACAGCTAACGATGTAAAGACAGCAGGTAATGATAAGGATGTAACAATTGCACTAAAAGATCTTACAGGTGCAGATAAGGATAACTATACATTTGATAAGACACAAGTTACAACAGCTAAGGGTAATGTAACTCAAGAAGCTTTCTCAGATATAGAAATTTCAGGTCCTACAAAGGTAACATACACATATCCTGAGTTGACACCTGACTTGAGTGACTTGGTAGTTAATGCAGTATATGGTACAGGTACTTCGGCAATAAAGGTTCCTGTTACAAACTACACACTAACAAAGAAAGATGGTACAACATTTAAACCTGCTGAACCTCTTCCTTACGGTGACACAGAAGTAACAATTACTTATAAAGGAAAGACTAAGACAATTACTCTAACAGCAAAGAAAAAACCAATCAAACTTTCAGACATCATATTCAAACCTGAAAGTAAATCATATGACGGCACAACAACTGCAACAGGTACAGCAACTGTTAAGGACGGTGTAACTGTAGTAGGCGATACAGTTAATATTTCTGCTAAGTGGGAATTTGCCGGTAAAGATGTCGGAACAAACACAATCAAAGTATCAGATATTAAGGCTGATAATGAAAACTATGAAATTGTTGGTGAAGATAACCTACCTGTAAGCTCAACAACAATTAACAACTCAACAGCTGTAATTAAGCCGGCAACTCCGGAAAATGTAACAGCTAAAGCTGATAAGAAGACAAACAATATCGTTCTAAGCGGTACAACAGCCGACTTTGAATATTCAACAGACAATGGTGCAACATGGGTTAAGGCAGCAGCAGGTACAACAACAATCGAAAATGCAGTAAGAAATAAAGAATACACAATACTTGTAAGAACAGCTGAGACAACTTCAGCACCTGCTTCAGATGCTGCTACAGTAAAAGCTACAACTTATAAATACTTAGTAAATATTTATAAGAATGGTGCAGCAGCCGGCTCAGAACCTGAATATAAGGTTTATACAAATGATGAAGAAATTAATGCAGTTAAGGATGACACTACATTCGGTAAGTTCAATTCTAATGTTCTTCAATATACACCTTCAAGATTCAGAGCATACTTCACAGATTCAGCTTGCACAACATCAGCAGATGTAGCTAACTTGCCAAAGGACAGCAACGACAATATCAATCTTTACTACACCGCTAAGAAGAGCAGCGGCGGCGGTGGCGGCGGCGGCGGAAGCAGCGTATCAATTAAACTTGATAAGGATACTGTTTCCGGTGTTGTAGGTGATAAGATTAAAGTTACAGCTACTGTAAAAGGCTCAACAGCTAAACCAACATGGACATCATCAAATGAAGATGTAGCAACTGTTGACGAAAACGGTAACATCACATTGGTTGGTAAGGGTACAGCAACTGTTAAGGTTAAGGTTAACGGCATAGTTAAGAATATTCCTGTAACTGTTAAAGAAGCTACAGCAACACCTGTACCAACAGTTAAGCCGACAGAAGCACCTGTAATCAACACAGAATATACAAAGCCATACGCTTCAGGTTATGATGACGGTTCATTCCTACCAAATAACAACATCACAAGAGGCGAACTTGCAGCTATGATTGCAAGACTAAGCTATGGTGACGATCTACCTGACGGTATGTATCAAGCATCATTCCCTGACGTTGATTCAGACGCTTGGTTCAACAAGTACATTGGTTATCTTGAAGATAAGGATGTATTAAGCGGTTATGAAGACGGTACATTCAGACCTATGGATACAATCACAAGAGGCGAAATCAGTGCAGTTATCGCAAGAGCTCAAAGATATGATTTGATTTCATACAATGGCATCTTCACAGATGTAACTGAAAATGATTGGGCTAAGGATTACATTGAAACTCTTGCTGACAAGAATATCGTTTCAGGTTATGAAGACGGTACATTCGGTCCATATTCACCGCTAACAAGAGCTGAAGCTGTTGCAATTATCAACAGAGTTCTTGTAGAATCAACACCAATTGTAACATTTACTCCTAATGACATTGCAGGTCACTGGGCAGAGGCAGACATTCTTCTTGCAGTAAATGAAAGAATGGTTGGCGCAAATGCAGTAGTTCCTACAGTAAAACCGGAAGAAACTGTTGCTCCTGAAACAACAGTAACTCCTGAAGAAACTGTTGCTCCTGAAAAGACAACAGCTCCTGAAGCAACTCCTGCTGCTTAATAAATATCGAATTATAATAAATGCGATAAATAAAGCAATGTAATGACACAGGGCGGTTATCGCCCTGTGTTATTGCATTTCCAATGGCATTGTCCGTATCTTTGGACAATGCTTTCGGAAATGCAATAACAATTAAAATAATAGGCAGTGTAATTGATTTAACTGAAAAGAGGTGTAATAAATGAAAAAAATATCTGCATTTTTGATTATAATGATAGCAATGCTTATGGCAGGTGTATGTGCTCATGCGGCTGACTTTAGTGTAGATACAACGTTGCTTCCTATGGGTGAGGCATATAAGCCGTACTCAGCACAAATAACAATGAGCGGCGGAAGCAATGACGGATATAGTTTTGAATTTATATCGGGTTTTAAACCAACAGGTCTTACTGTCAACGAGGACGGTTCAATAACGGGTACTCCGACAAGTGCCGGATATTATGCTAATATGAATATCCGTATAAGTAATGTAGACGGTACATACAGAGATGTTACATTTAAGATTAATATAAGAGCGAGATCTATCAAGATTCATGTAACTGCTCCCAAGAATATTATATATGACGGAAACAGTTATACAGCGACAGTTAAATGTTATGATTTGAACGGTGGCGAACTGACAGACGCTGTACCGATTATAAGATACGGTAAAGATAATCTTTCGTCTGTAACAGATGCCGGAACATATTATATTGATGTTTATGTATCGGGTTGTATCATATCGGAACGTGAGGGTGATACGCATATTCAAATTGAACGTCAAGGTGCGTCAATTTCATTAAGCGGTGACAAAGAATATCAATATGACCAATTACCTCACCCGCTTACGGCAGCTGACGTAACGGTAACACCGCCTGCGGCAGGATATGTTATTGAGTATAGCAGAAACGGCGGTGAATACACAACCGATGTGCCTGTTTCAAGCGGTATATATACTGCAAGGGTGCATACAACAAACCCTAACTATGAAACGGTATATGACGAATGTACAATTAAAATCATAGGTGAAAATGTAAACTTTACGGTAACAAATACATCATTTACATATGACGGAAACAGTCATAAGGCAACTGTTTCTTCTGATCCCGCAGATGTTGGATATAAAGTTACATATACTAATTCAAAGGGTGAAACTGTAGAAAATCCGACCGATGCAGATGTTTATACGATAAAAATTACACTTGATAATGATATAGTGTATTCAATCGGAAATGATTATGATAATAAACTTACAATAAGTCCGCAATCGGGTCACTTTACAACGGATGAAAGCTGGGTATATGACGGAAAGACGCACAAACCGAATATGACGGTTGACGCACCGTATGATGACAGTAAATATACAATAACATACCGTAAGCAAGGTACAGAAACTGACTTGACTGAAATTACGGATGTCGGTGTATATGATATAATAATTACTTTCCCGAACGGCAACTATATTGCAGATGAAACATCATCGAAAACAATAACGGTTACGCCGAAAACAGTTAATTTTACGGTTACAGACAATGTAGTTGATTATGACGGTAAGGAACATACCGCAAAGGTTACACCGACCGAGGCTTTGGCATCGGATTTGTATTCCGTAAAATACGTTAAACGTGATACAGAAACAAAACTTAACAGTGTTACAAATGCAGGTGTGTATGATATAGTAATTGAACTTGCAAACAGCAACTATACTTTAGACAATTCTTTCAGTGCAACAATGACTGTTAATGTTACATATACATTTAATTTGGGTAATTCACCGGCTGCTATGATTTATAAGGATACGACGCATGATGCGGAATGGCAGAAAGAAGCGTTGGATTACCTAAAGGCAAATCACAAATTCAGTGAAAACTATTTGCCGAAGGACTGCATTGCCGATATTACATATAATCCTATAAATAACATTGATGCAGACGGTAACGAATATACTGTAATAACAAGCGGTCTTGATAAATTTGTTGATCCGGGCGTGAATATAAATGACGGTTCGACATCTGATACTATAAAAGGGACGGTCAGTGCCGTATCCGGAGTAGAAGGCTTGTATAAGGTTACATATCAAATCAACGATTCAACTATGGAGAGATATTTGTTAGTTGTGGACAGAAGAATAGGTGATGTCAACAGTGACGGCGCAGTAAACGGTATTGATGCAAATAATCTTGTTGGTAAGGATGCTGATGCGAACGGCGTAAAACAAGCGCGTATTTGGGATGTAAACAAGGATGGCAGGATTGACAATAATGATGTTAATGCAATCAGAAACAGATTCTCTGTAAGATTGGAAGCTTATTATCCTTGGTTATAATTTGACATTGGAGTTATGATGAAACAATTTTGGAGTTGATTCGTCATAACTCTTTTTTGTTAAAAATATTGAAAAACGGTGTTAAAAACAGTCGTTTTCAGTGTATAATATTGACAATTTCAAGTGCTTTGTGGTATTATAAAATATATAATAAGGATAACTATACATTGTTAAGATATATGAAAAGAGGAATTAAAATGAAAAGAAAAGCGGTTTCTATAATATTGGCTTTATCAATGCTTTTACCGACATTGAATTTTGCGGTGTCGGCTGATGAAATCAAAACAGAAATCAATTCGGAGCAGACTGAGGTTTTGGCAACTTCATCTCCGAATGAAAAAAGTACGGAAGAAAATATAGCGGCTACAAACGTACCGTTGGATAATTCAACGGATACTGTAAATATAAATAAAAATGATGTTGCACCTATGACAGACGGAACAGACCTAAGTTCAGATTTACAAAACGGTGATGTGACAATTAATACAAACGGTACATATTATATCGGTTCTGTTGATGTTACAAATATTGTGACGGTAAAAACAGGTGTAAAGGCGGATTTGACGGTTGAAAATGTAACGATGACGTCTGCAACAAGTTCGCCTATTATAATTGAATCCGGTGCAGTTGTTAATTTGCACATAAACGGCACAAATACCGTTATTGCTAAAAAAAGCGGTAAGGCAGGTATTAATGTGGCAGCAAATAGTATAGAGTCGGATTATTCGATTTTGACTGTTGACGGTGATGGTATTCTTAATGTAACAGGTACTGCACAAGCATCGGGAATCGGTGCGAATCTAAAGCAATTACATGGTAAAATTATAATAAACGGCGGTACTATTAATGCTGTCGGAGGAATGAAAGGTACAGCTATAGGCGGAGGTGTAAAAACATCTGGTAATGTCAGCGGATGTACAATAGAAATAAACGGCGGTATCATAAATGCAAGTGCAGGACGATACGGAACAGCCATAGGCGGTGTGGAGCGTCAGTCTAATGCGGAGATTATCGTAAATGGCGGATATATTAAAGCAACAGCCGATGCTTCGGTGACTTATTCCATAGGACCGGGAAGAATGACTCCCACAACAGAACAATTTGGTGTAAATAATATATACATAAACGGCGGCAGTGTAGATGGTACGTTCAGAAGCACAGATTATGACAAAGTTCAAGATAAGTATGGAAATAAACTTAAACAAGTAGTTCTGACCATGCCGGATGCAGTTGAAATGGCAAATAAAGAAGTTACTGTCGGCTCATGGAAAACAGTAACAGACAGCGAAGCAAAGCTGTATGTATATGTAACAGAAGATACAACAGGCTATGCCGTAACATATGCCGGTAAAATATATCGTACAGACGATATAGAAAACCAAACAACACTGACAGAATATTCGGGTTCAGACTGTACATGTACAGATGCAAATTCATCAATTAAATTATCTGTACCTGATGAAATAACTGTAAATAAAATTGTCGGACAGACAAAAATCAAATTAACAACTGATTTTGAAAAATCAAGTGACTGTACTTATCCTACTCATATTCTTAATTGTACATATACATTAACAACAGCTGACGAAAATGAAACAGCAATAAGCAGTGATTTGGCAGAAGTTGTGGACGGAAATATAGTTGCACATTATAAGCAGGGAACTCATAAAATTCGTGTTAAGGTAACAGCAACTTTAAATGGATATATTTTTAATAATTCAAAAGATATTTCTTTGACGGGTGATGATAAATCGCAGTTTGATATTTCAAAAGGAAATATCAAAATAACAAAAAACAATGATAATAACGATATGGTAACAGTTACGGTTGGTACAACAAGCTATGATATTCCAAAGAATATGGAAATATATATAGTTCAATCAACAAGTCAAACAAGTAATGTAATTGAAGTGGTACAGGGTGCAAATCCTACCATTGTTTTAGATAATATTAATATTTTATCTCGTTCATCTATAAACAATGCGTTGACGATAGGTGACGATGTTGAACTGACCCTTAGACTGAAAGGCACAAATAAAATTGAGTCACAATCTGTAAATCTTGCGGCGGTAAGAGGTATAACGGCTACTTCAAAACTTATTGTTGAAGATTCGGGCGATAATGACGGTGTTATAACATTTAAGTCTGCAAACGGCGCCGGTATAGGCGATATGAAGCAATTTACTGTAAACAGCGGTACTGTATATGCTTATGGCGGAAATGGCGGTGCCGGTATCGGAGGCGGTAAGGACGGTTCGGGTATCAACGTACTTATAAACGGCGGTAATGTTTACGCATATGCCGATGATGATTCTGAAAGTAATGCGGCAGGTATCGGAGGCGGTACAGGCAGTGCATCGGGAACAAGCGGCCGAGGCGGAAATGTCATTGTAAACGGCGGTTATGTTAAAGCTGTCGGTAACGGCTCAGGTTACGGCATCGGTAACGGTGGAAATAAGACTCCGTACGGCACTATTACAATTAATGGCGGAAGTGTAGACGCAACTCTCGGAACAACACCAAATAATGACCCATCATTTGATGCGTTTAATAATTCCGGAACAATTCCTGCAACTAAGTATAATCAGTATTTGGTAGAAACAACGGTTGACGGAATAACAGATGAGCAAGATGTTGAATACTCACTTGTTTCTGATAATGATACAGGTGCAGAAAAGAAAATAAAAACACGTACAGACAAAAACGGTAAGTTGTATTTGTATGCAAATGCCGGAAATCAATGGATTCGTGTATACAAAAACGGTACAACATATTACAGATATTCAAAAGTTGATTCGATGTCAAAGAATACATTTAATTGTACAAACAATACAGAGATAAGTGTATCTTCTTTCAAAATTCCGGGTCAAATCGGGGATACTGTGATAGATAATGAGAACAGAGTAATCTCTGTAAAAGTACCTTATAACATCATATTGAAAAACATTACACCTAACATAGAATTTATCGGTGCATTTACTCAAAAAGATGCAATGAAATTTAATAATACAACATCAGCAACGTATAAAATAACGGGTAATGATAAGAGTGAAGTGACATATACTGTAAATCTCACTTTGGATTCAGAACATACCGAAAAGCAAGCCGATGTTTATGATGTTTCAAATGGCAGTGTTTATGTAACTGATCTTTATGTAACCTATGGCGGTGTACAATATAAAACCAACGATTTAGGATATGTAATAACGGGAACATCAACAGAAAATATAGTTAACCTTGATTCGGCAACGAAACTTCCGCCTGTTACATTGAAGAATCTTGACATAAAAATGTCTAATTCTGCTACTCCGATAAATATTATGGGAAATGTTGATATAACAATAGACGGTAACTGTACATTAAGATCAATGATGGGTAATGCCATTTCTGTAAAAAATTCGTATTCAAACAATCCACAGCCTACTATAAAATCAACAGAAACAAATCCACTTGCCAATCTGCTTGATGTTCAAGGCGGAATAGGTGCAAATGCAGTAAATACCGAGGCGAATACGAAGCTGACAATAACAGGTGTACCGACAAATCTTACTGCTGTTACCGGAACTGCAGTCGGTGGTGACGGTGAATTTATTACAGACAGTAAGACGTATATTAATATTGCCGAAAACAGTACATCAACAGTTAAAAATGCGAACGGAGATAATCTTTATCAAGTAAAAGCAACATTGAATGGTGCAAAGGGAACAGAAAATATTTGTACATATGAAGATACAGATTATTATATTGGCGACGACCATATATTGTGCTTAATGGTTCCTAACGGTTCATATAATATGAGTGTAGGCTATAGCGAAGATGATTATTCAGGTACAATAGAAGTTGACAGTGCAATGGCAGAAGGAATTTTATATTCCGTATATGTAGAGTCGGTTACTTATGACAGCTCGCAAAAAGACAATAAAGGCGGTAAAGTTGACTTTACTGTTAAAGGTGTGTCAATTATAGGCAACGTTAAAATAAGAGTAAAGAGCCTGGAGGATATTCCTCTTGTTTTGGAAAGTGACGTTATTAAAGACTCAGACGGCAATTATGTTGCGTCGATAACTCTTCCGGAAAACCAAAGTGCAGAAAAACCTGTTGTCTATGAAGTATATTATGATGTTAAGAATAAAGAAACAAAACTTAAAAATAACCTAATAGTCGATTATGATAGAAGTGTGTGCAGTATAACGAATTTTGAAATAGACGGTCAGCTTGGTCAAAGTACAATTTATGAATCGGAAGACAGTCATACAATCACGGTTTATATGCCATATGATCATGAGTATCAAGATTATTATACGCCTTCAAAACTTACATATATCGGCGGAAGAATTTCAAATGACCAAGGTAAACCGATACAATATACTGTTGATATAAACGGCTATGCGAGAACAAAATATACGGTAACTGCTCAAGACGGTACAACGACTGCCGATTATATGATTAAGATATATAAAGAGGCAACTCCGGTGATTACATCTCTGAGCCTTAGAAACCCAACATCAAGTGCGGCTTCTACCGTTACGGTAAAAATAATCGGACGTGCATTGAGCAGTATAAAGAATGCGGAAAACGAGAATAACAGAAAGGTATATATTTATTCTGATGACGGACTTGATCCTGTCGAGGCAACATATGACCTTGTAAACGGTGTTGATACATATACGGCAGAAATCAATATTCCTGAAAATACAAGCGATACAGAGGATAAAATATATACATTGAAAGCTAAAATCGGCGATACCGAACAAACAAGTGTTAATTCAACTATACGAGTCCCGAGAAAAGAGCGCGGACTTATCGGTATAAATGATTTTACAATCAATAATCAAATAGGCGATACAAAAATATCGGGTGAACAAGGTAAAAATATAAGCATTACAATGCCTTTTGACGCGGATATTACATCATTGCTGCCGAATGTTGAGCTTGAAGATATGTATGCGACATATTCGCCGGCTACAGAGCAGGACTTTACATCTGATGTAGTTTATACGGTTACAGCGGAGGATAAGGTTACAACTAAGGATTATACTGTTCATGTTGAAAAACAGGCAGCACCTCAAGTGAACAGCATAACGTTTGAAGACCCTGAACAAAACTCGGAAAGCAGAGTACAGGTTCGGATTAACGGTGATAATCTTGATAATGCGGCAAATGCACTAAACCATGAAAAAACAATTACCGTAAGTGCAAAACTTGTAAGCGGTGAATCTGAAGGAAGCAGTATATCAACTGCAATCGCACAGGTTGACGAAACCGGTAATTACATTGCTACGCTTAATGTTCCGAAGAATGATAATGATACAAAGAGAGTTTATGAATTATCTGTAAGTGCTTGCGGTGAAAAACAGGATTTGTCTGGAAATACAACGCTTACCGTTCCGGAAAGAAAGTCGAACAGAAAAGAATTGACAGATTTTGTTGTTTCGGAAAACCAAAGTGAAATTTCAAGAAACGGAAATAAGTTGTACTTGTATGTACCGTACAACACGAATTTAAACAATGTAATACCTAAAGTAAGTCATACAGGTGTATCATATACACCTACAGACGCACAGGATTTGAACAGTACAAAAGAATATACCGTCATTGCAGAGGACGGAACAAAAAATGTATATCAAATCAATGTATTGAGAGAAGGCGTTGCAAAGGTAAACAACGTAAACATAAATCAACCTAAAACATTTAATGATACTGATATAACAGTTGATATAACAGGTCAGTTTATACCGTATTTAAGAGATGATGAGGTTAAGGATACAATGGAGGTTGTTGCAGTACCTCGTGGTGACGGAGAAACTCAAAAGGTAATGCTTGAATATGACGGCTACGGAGGTCATGCAATCGGTAAAGTTACATTACCTCAAAATGATACAAGTGAGGATAAGAAATATGACTTTAAAATAACGATTAACGGCAGAGAACAGCAAATCGGTTTGTCGGGAATTGTTACAGTACCGCATAAAGAAAGCTGTAGAATTACAGGCTTTAGAATTAACAACCAGACTAAGGACGCCGAAATCAATGATGACGACAATACAATCACGTTGTATATGCCTTATACGACTGATTTAACGGCGTTGATGCCTAAAGTTGATATAGACGGTAAGGATTACACACCAAAGGGAACACAGGATTTCACAAATCCTGTACAATATACCGTGACAGGTGACGGAGGTGTTTCAAAAACATATACTGTAACAGTTAAGCGTTCGGGTATGCCGACAATAACAAGTGTATCGGTTTCAAATGCTCCCGAAACATTTAAGGGCAGTGATGTTAAGGTTGAAATGTCAGGTATTTTCAACGAAAGTATGAAAGTTTATGCCGTATCGGAGGACGGAAATAGCAAGATTGAATGCCATGATGCAGTTGTCGGCGATGTAACGGACGGTTTCAGAAGTGCGTCTGCAAGTATAACAATGCCTGAAAATGATGATACTGAAAATTCAAAGAATTATACATTGGTATTTGATGTTGACGGATTTGAAAATGTATCGTATGTTCCGCTAAAAACTGTTACAGTTCCGAGACGTAAGACGAGGACTATAACTAATTTCTATGTTCAAAATCAAGTTGGCAGTGCGGATATACAGGATAAGGATGTTTATGTAAAAGTACAGTATGATACTGACATAAGCAAGCTTACACCGAATCTCAGAATTGACGGTGACAGTTATGCGCCGGAAGGGGAGCAGAACTTTGATAACGAAACAAAGTCACTTGTATACAAGGTATCGGCGGCGGATGATGTGGACAGAGAATACACTGTACATATTTCAAGAGATGGTAAACCTACTATTAACGAGGTAAGTTATACTTCACCGGTAACGTTTAAGGGCGGACTTGTAACAGTAGGCTTGAACGGTATATTCTTTGAAGATGTAAAGGTGTATGCAGTGCCTATAAGCGGTGGTGCAAAGATAGAAGGAAAAACAATTTCATTTGAAGATAAATCAGCAACAGCAACTCTTAATATTCCTACTAACTACAATACTGAAAGTGAGCAGGAATACAGAATTGAATTTGTTATAGATGGTTTTGATACAAATTATTCAAGTGAAACAAAAATTACAGTTCCAAGACGTACGACTCGTAAGATAACTGAATTTACATTGCCTGATGTGCAAGAGGGTGAAACGAAGATAGATGGTACGGATATATATATATCATCACCGTATATCTATGATTTATCATCTGTGACACCGCAAATCACGTTTGACGCTGATGAAATATCACCGAGTACCGATACCGCACAGGATTTCAGTAATTTGGATAATCCTGTTAAGTATACGCTTTCATCGGCAGCCGATGAAGATGTAACTTATACGGTACATATTGAACGTGTTGGTGATGATCCGTATTTGGAGAGCTTGACTGTTGACGGACAGTACGGTGAAACAGAGTATGAAGACGATAATGTAAAATTGGTGTTGAAGTCAAGTGCAAAGCTTAACAGTGTTGAACCTGTTTTGCAAATACACGGTGACGATTATTCGCCAAAAGGTGCGCAGGACTTTACAGATTCAGAAAAAAATCCTGTTGTCTACACAGTGAAAAATAAATATGGTGTAGAACATAAGTATTATGTAACGATAACAAAGAAGAGATCAAGCGGCGGAAATAAAGGATCATCAGCTACTCCTACACCGACTCCGACCGAAACGCCGATAACGACAGTTGAACCGACGAATTCGCCTAAACCGAATGACGGAAATCAAACACCAAATCCAACGGAAATACCGATAACCAAGCATGAACCGTATATAAGCGGTTATGAAGAAAACGGCGTGGTACAATTCAGACCGGATAATACAATTACTCGTGCGGAAGTGGCGAAGATATTGACGGTGCTTGACGGTGACTTTGATGTAAATAAAACATATGCTAATAAGTTCAGCGATGTACACGATGGTACATGGTATCAGAATTATATCAATTTCGCAGTAGAAAAGAATTATATTTCGGGTGATGAAAATGGCTTATGCCGTCCGGAAGATATGATTTCAAGAGCAGAATTTGCGTCTATAATCGCAAGATATATTAATATTGAACCGTTGGACGGCGAAGATAAATTTACCGATATTGCAAGACTTGATTGGTGCAAAAAGTATATAAATGCCTTGGCCGAAAAGGGAATTGTTACGGGTTATGAGAATGATGAATTCTTGCCTGATAATAAGCTTACAAGAAGTGAAGCAGTCGCGATTATCAACAGAATTACTGATAGAAAAATGACTCCTGAAATTCTTGAAAAATTAACTTGTCCGTTCAGTGATGTTTCTGAAACACATTGGGCATATAACGATATACTTCTTGCGGCTTGCGAGTATTAAAAAAGAATGACAATTTAAAAGAAGAACCATTAGTTTGGTTCTTCTTTTTTGTTTTGGGGTATTCAAAATAAAGATGAATATGTGAGTGGGGTTATTGCCACAGTGATTTTGATTAGGGATTTAACGTCTGATATAGTATGTAGCAGCCTATACAATTTTGCAGGCAAATTTTGTTTGAAAACATTCTGTCGGAATAAAAGAAAAACCTTGTAAACATTACTGCTTACAAGGTTTGTGGTGCCGATGGTGGGGGTCGAACCCACACGATGTTGCCATCACGGGATTTTGAGTCCCGCGCGTCTGCCAATTCCACCACATCGGCAAATTACCCAATTATAATACCATAAATATCTTCTAATGTCAAGACTAAAATCAAGAAATAAGTATTTTTTCTATTCCGCCGATATGTTTTTTGAAAAGTCTTGCGATAAAGCCTACAAGAATAGCGGCAACAATAGTTCCTTCGCGGACGCCGTCAAGGTGTCTGAACATTATAAACGATAAAATTGCCGCAATTACTGTCATAGACGAATCGAATGCGATTTTGGTTTTACCGAAATCGGTACTGAACACATCGGAAACCGCTCTGACGGTTGCCTCACCCGGCAACATTGCAACGTTTGCGGCCATTTCCATAAACACACCGAAACCGAGAATTAAACAGCCTACTATAAGTGATACAACTTTCATAGCATATGTTTCGGGCTGCATAAATCCGAGCAATGACATTGTTAAGTCAATGAAGAATGAAAACAATGCGATAATCGGCAGCTGCAACAAGTTTTGAAGTTGAAAATTACGTCTTAAAAGAATTACTTGAAGAATTACAAGAAAGATATTAAAAACCAACGTAAACATTCCGACTGTCGGCGTAAAACCAAGACTTAGAGTGTAGGGGATACTTGTAATCGGTGAAGTACCGAGTCCGGCTTTTGTGATAAAACTTACGCCGAGTCCGTTGACGAAAAGTCACGCAAGTAAAAATATGTATCGTTTAATTAATTCTGTTTTGTTTGTCACTGTAATTCCTCTGTATTTGTCATATTATTGCATATTTTAAAGAATGTACCTATAAACTGCTCTTTTTCACTTTCTGAAATTCCGCTCAAAATCTCATTTTCGACTTTTTTAAAAGTATCATTCACTATTTCTTGAAGCCGTTTGCCCTCATCGGTCAAATACACATATAAAGAACGCTTGTTTCCGTCCTTTGTTTGACGTTTAATAAGCTTTTTTTCTTCCATGCGTGACAGTATGCCGGTAAGCGTTGCCGGCTCGATTTGACACCCTGTGGCGATTGATTTTTGTATGCAACCGTTATGCTTACCTAAATAGTCAAGCATTTTCGGCTGACCTGCAGTGAGTTTATATGGGGATAGAGCGTCCAATACCTTTTTTTGAAACAATGATTGGTTTACCATTATCATATAATGAAAACTTTTATCCATAAAGCACCTCTATTATTAGTATGCTAATAGTTAGCTTGCTAAATATTATAACTCTGTATGCGAATTTTGTCAATAGGCAAAATAAAAACCTAAACTCTTTTGAGTTTAGGTTTTTTAAGTTATTATTCGTCAACTTCTTCTGATTTGAATGCCATTTCGGACATTGGGGAAGTGTGGATTGTAAATCCTGATTTTGCATTGCCTGTGACGGTGACTTCTTGAATGTGAACATCGTCGGTATTTAGACAACTAAGATCCGATAAGCGGTCTTGGTTTTCGTCATAAAAGAATTTTGATGTTTCGGTAGGAACGGTAAATACAACATTATCATACTCGGAAAACTTGGAAAAATCGAGTTCTTCACCCGGCTCATAGTCGGAATAACGTGTATTTATCAAATAATATACGTTTGGTTTAAATTTGCCCTTATCAAGAGAAATATAGTTTTTTGATTTATAATCCCAATCGTTTGAAGCTATAAATGTACCTGGGGTCAATTCTTTTCTGTCCATAACGGTGCGTATTTTGGTTGTATCTATATCGAAATACCATTCATATAATGTGTTCGTGCCATCATCGACTGAATATATACATTTGATATAATCAAACGTTTGCGGATAAGAAGTGGCAAAGAGTTTTATAATATTTTCTGTGGTTAATTTGTCGGTTATGCCGTCTTCGTAAATCGTCTTGCATTGCTTGTCTGATGTATATGCAAGAAATTTTGTGACGACTTCTCCGTCAAAATCTTCAGGCAAAGTCCATTCAACAGACATATCATTGTTAAATTTAATTTTCGGAGATATTTTTTCGGAAACAACTGACGGTTCGGTATAGTTATCAGTATAGTCATTATTTGTACGTCTTGCCAAATTGTAATACCAATTCCATGCTTTGAATATACCGCCATCGACTGCGTAATGATTACAGAATAATACTTTGTTTAGCAGGTCATAAAAATCTTCCCTTGTTATAGGAGATTGTGCATTGGAAGTATCTTTATTTTCGATAAGATTGTTTTGGTAAGCATAATCATATATCTCGTTTGGTTCAGACCTGTCGTATACGTTGTCTGAGTCGGAACTGTATGAAATTCCCGTTAATCTTCCTGAATAAGTCAGTGCTTGCAGATTTGTAAGATTGTCCTCAAGATTTATATTAATTATATCGTCAAGAGTTAATACAGTTCTTTCAAGCACTGAAAGAAGTATTTTTGATTCATCACTGATATTATCAAATGATTTTAGATAGTCGTAAACATAAAGATTTTTAAAATCATCTACATTGTAATGTTGAAAATTTTTAATTGCATTAAGTGCCTCTTGAGTTGTGATGTATTCGCCTTTGTTTAAATCGTCATCTGAAATAATGCCGAATTCAATTAGCGGAGTTAAATCTCCCTTTTTGTATTGGGTGATGTGGACTTCTCTGTTGTCGCCGTCCCAAGTGATGTTTAAACGAAAGGCATTTGCAACATCGGAAAGCGGAATATATGTGGAGTCATTGATTATTTGCGGTGCGACTTCAAGAGGATTTTTATAGCTATGTGTGTTGCCGTTATATATGATGTCACGAGTTGCCTGCGTGTCACCGATTGTTAGATGTAATGTAGTTTCATCTTTTGCGATTGTAACCTTTTGTGCGTCACCGTCCCAATCTACATTGTAGTCAAGATATTCCAAGATTGCACGTACAGGTACAAGGGTGCGGTCGTTTTCGATAATTATAGGTGCGTCTGTAACCATTTCTGTATCGTTAACATACACTTTCACGTCATTGTCAGCCAAAGCGCATGGCACGATTTGAGCAGTAAGAGCAAGTGCGGAAAGCAGGCTTATAATTTTTTTCTTCATAACAACATCTCCTTTTCCGTAATTTACAATATTTATAATCGAATTATATCATATCGAACAGATTTATGTCAATAATTAACTGTAAAATAACAGAAAAAATACTGTCCTCTCATTTTGAGAGGACAGTATAATTAAATCGAATTAGTAAACTCTTACTGCACCTGCGTATTGAGAAATACGGTATTCTGTGTTGATTGAAGAAATCTTAACAACGTCACCTGTTTGAGGAGCGTGAATCATATTTCCGTTACCTACATAGATACCAACGTGGTGAATGTTTCCGCCCTTACCGAAGAATACAAGGTCACCCGGTTGTAGGTTGTCACGACTTACATAAGTTCCGTTATTTCTTTGGTCTGCCGCTACACGGCTTACGCTGATACCGTTCTTTGAACATACATACTGCACAAGACCGCTGCAGTCGAAACCTGATGGGGAAGTACCGCCCCAAACATACGGAACACCAAGATACTGCATTGCTGTGTTTACGATAGATTGTCCCTTTGATGAAGATGACGGAGCCGACTGTGTTTCTTCTGATTGTGAAGATGCTGACGGTGCAGATGTTGCAACGTTGGCTGCGGCTGCGTTTTGCTTGGCAATTCTTTCTGCTCTTTCAGCGGCTGCCTTTGCGTCTGCAATTTCCTGTTGCTTTTGTGCAATAGTGTCTTTTTCTATCCATTCGCCTGTGAATTGAAGGGAAGTATTGATAACGTAACCTTCTTTATAGTCATCACCGTAGCAAATCTTTATAAAATCATTTTCACCGCTTAGTACATATACATAAGTACCGTCTGAAAGTTCTTCTATAACATCTGCGTCAGTGTTTGCTGCACTTCTTACTCTTACAGATTCGCCTGAAAGTGTAACTTGAGCAATTCTGTAATTAGTATAACTCTTTTTAGCCTCATCTGCAAGGTTTTTATCTTGAGTTATCGATTCGCTTGGAACATAACCTGTCTTACCGCCGTTATAAGCTATTTTGTACCAACCCTCTGAGTTTTCCATAACTTCAACTTCTGTACATACTTCGACTTGGTCGATAACGTTAGCCTCGTCTGACGGAGTTTCTCTTACGTCAAGTGAACCGTTTGAGATAAGTACATAGCCAAGAGGGTAAAAACTCTTTGCCGCGATTTCGCTTTCTTCTGCTGTATTTTCAGCAGAAGTCTCTGTAGATTCTGTTGAAATCTCGGCAGTACCTTTAACTGCGTCTGTAATATCCTTTTGAGCGATTGTTATGCTCTGCTCTGCTGCTGCCGCATTTATTCTTTGTTCTCTTTCTGTTTTTGAATTGTTTAAGCCGGATGCTTGTGCTACTGCAAGTGAACTTATCATTGCTACTGCTATTACAGCAATAAGTGAATGCTTAAAGTTCTTCATAAAATAAAACCTCCTAATGATTTAAGTTTTCTTAACGATTACTTAAATTGCATTTGTATTTCTAATATATTTCTAAAACATTACAAACAGGATTATACACCACATTAAACCATTTGTCAACACTTTTTTAATCGTATCGTATTCTTTTTGTAACAATTCAGTAATAAAACAGTAGCTTTTGTAACATAAAACGAGGGGTAAAATGTTCAATATGTCGCATAAACAGTGTGTTTTACAGGTGAAATAATGTAAAAGTGTACAAAATTCAAATAATTCAAAAATTACAGAATTTCAGCCTAATATTACAGGCAGATTACGCGTAAAGTATGTTTTTTGTAAAAATCGGTGCATTTATATTACAAACGCATTACAAAGATTACAAAAGTTACATTGCCGTTGTAAAGAAAACTGCGATTTGATATAATTAAAGCATACAAGGAGTAAGAAATATGGTTGAATATATTAAAATCGCCGTATTCTTTTCGATTGGGGTGTATATTTACGAACGTACAGACATTGCGTTTGCATTAATTTTTCTTTTGTCCCTTATAATGGTATTGACAGTTGTGTCGGTTTTTAAACATAAATTCAATACAAAAATACTTGTTATAATGACGGCACTTGTTATGGGCACAGTTCTTTGCAATGCCCAAGTAAGCGAAAATGCGCATGATTTGTATAAGTATGAAGGGCGGTATGTGACTGCCGTCGGTCGTGTGTGCGAGATACCGCAGGACAGTGAAGAAGATGAAAATGTACGATATGTAATCGATGTGTGTAAAGTAAATAATGAAAAGGTAAGGGATAAAATCCTTCTTACTTCAGATAATAAGCCGGAATACGGTGATACTGTAACTTTCAGCGGATTTATCGACGAACTTCCTGAAAAATTGAATAGAAATGGCTTTGATTATAAGAAATATTATAAAAAATTGGGGATTTTCTTTAAATCATACAGCAGTGAAGTTAAACTTTCGGACGAAGTGATAAAAGATTATTCACCATATGCAATTAACAATTCGTTTAAGAACTCAATTTCAAAATTAATTGACAAGCATTACAAGGGCGATTACAATGCGATAATGAAAGCTGTGCTGATAGGGGATAAAAAAGAATTTTCGGACGATTTTGATAAGATACTTACCAAAACGGGTACGAAAAGATATTTTTATTCTTCGTATCTTCATATAATGCTTTTAATGTCCTTAATAACGCTTGTTTTGGGCATATTCAAAAAGAGGACACGCGATATTTTGACGGTGTTTCTTCTTATTATATATGCTTTCGCAAATGCAAACAATACCGTTTCGGTCAGATTGGCTGTGATGATAGCGGTAATAATCTTTACCGAAAGTAAATTCGGACGTAAATATTATCCGGATATAGTCGGTATAACGTTGCTTGCGGTCGGAGCGGCAAACCCGATAATGCTGTTTGACGCAGGATTTGTGATGTCGGTGCTGTCGGCAATTATGATATATTACTTTTACGACTGTGTGCACGGTAAACTTAAATTTATACATATAAAATACATTCGCAGACTTTTTGCGATAGGCATAATTTGTACAATCGGACTTTTGCCTGTTTCGGCGTACTTTTTCGGTGCTGTTTCGATATATTCGATTGTTTTGTCAATAATAATGTTGCCTTGCGTGACGGTGATTATGGTGCTTGCACCGATTTTGCTTGTAATGCTTGCGGTATTCAATACCGCACCGCTGTTTAAACAGGCGGTTGACTGTGTGCTGTTTATACTAAAACTTGTGCCGACAATTTCATATAAACTCGGTCTTGTATCGCATACAGTTGCAAAACCGAATTTGTTATTACTTATTATATACACTCTTGCCGTTGTCGGCGGAGTGAAATATACTAAGAAGAAAAACAGTCAAATGCGTATTGCGATTTTTGTTGCGGCGGCATTAATGACTTCGTATGTAATAGGCGAAGTGATTAGTACAAATAATGTGGAAATTACATTCGTCAATGTCGGTCAGGGTGACGGTGCGGTAATTCAAGCACCGTACCGATTTAATGTGCTTATAGACGGCGGCGGTGGTAATTCGTATTCTGATTACAACCCCGGTGAAAAGGTGTACCTTGATTATCTTGAAACAGAGGGGATAACAAAAGCAGACAGTGCGTTTGTAAGTCATTATCATCAAGACCATGTGCAGGGAATTATAGCGGCAATGGAGAATATAAAGGTAAGAAATTTATTTCTGCCCGATAATATGGAGGGCAGTGAATGGCGTGTGGCACTTGAAAATACCGCAAGGGAAAACGGCACGACAGTGCATTACATTTCACAGGAAACACTTCTTACTTATAATAACGGAATGACAATAAGAATTATTCCTCCGTCAAATAAGACAGGGTTAAGTGATGATGAAAATGATACTTCATATGTGTATTACGTCGAGTATAACGGTTTTTCTGCAACATTTACGGGTGATATGTCATCATTTGCCGAAAAGAATTTGATTGATGACGGAAAAGCAGGCAAAACGGACTTGTTAAAGGTTGCACATCATGGCTCGAATACCGCAACGTGTGAAGAATGGGTTGAAAAATTAACTCCCGAATATGCGGTTATAAGCATCGGTGAGAATAATCCATATAATTTGCCGAATGACGATGTACTTGAAAGACTGAAAAATGCACAGGTTTTTCGTACTGATTATGACGGCGATATAAAATTTATAATACATAAAAACGGCAGTGCCGAAACTGATATATATAATAGGAGATAAGAATGGCGGAAAAGAAAAATGGAAATTTGTTAAAACTGAAAAAACAGCTTAAAGAGGGTATTTTAGCGCCTTTGTATGTGTTTTACGGTGAGGAGGATTACCTGCGTGAAATGTACGTTAATAGGGTAAAAGACTGCGTTCCGGACGGCGGATTCCCCGACTTTAACCACATAAAAATTGAAGGCCGTGACGTTGCGTTTTCGGAATATGACGATGCATGGGAAAGCTTCCCGATGATGGCGGATAAAAAGCTGATACACATTAAGGACAGCGGTATTTTTCAGTTGAAAAGCGGAAAAGATGAGGCATCGACAGAAGAAAAAAAGGAATTTTGGACCGAAAAGTTTAAAAGAATATCTGACGATACGGTCGTGATTTTCGATGAAACAGCGGTTGATAAAAGAAGTGCTTTGTATAAGGCGGCGGCAAAGGTCGGAACAGTGGTTGAATTTACTTATTTGAGCGAGGCTGACCTTGTGACGTGGGTTGTCAAGCAATTTCTGAACGCAAAAAAGAAGATTTCAAAAGAAAATGCGTATTACCTTATAACCATATGTGACAGTGGTTTGGCGAGTATTAATAATGAAATTAAAAAGCTGATTGATTTTTGTGGTGAAGAAATATATAAAACCGATATTGACAGAGTTGTTGCAAAGTCAATGGAAGTTATCGTTTTTGAACTTACGGACGCGATTATGCTCGGCAATACACAAAAGGCAATGGAAACGCTTGCCGATTTAAAAACGGTCAAAGAAAATGTGTTTACGCTTATATATTTAATGCTTTCGACATTTGAAAAAATGCTTCGTGTAAAATTAATGAACGGTGCGTCACAAGCTGAGGTTGCATCGGGAATAGGCGTTCCGTTGCTTGTTGCAAGAAAATACATAAACAGCGCAAAAGGCTTTTCGGAGGATTCGCTTGTTTGGATGCTAAGGCGAGTTGCGGAGATTGACTTGGCGATAAAAGAAGGACGTGTTGAAGAGTGGAATGCATTGGAACAATATGTTGCGGAATGTATTTACAGAAGTCACAAATAAAATTTATATAAAAAGAGGGAGAAATTATGAAAAAACAACTTATTGCAATGGTGTCTGCGTTGGCAATGACGTTTGCGTCATTACCGTGTGTGAGCATTGCGGCGGAAAATGTACCGAAACCCGTTTTACAGTACACGTTTGACGGAAACAAACAGCTTGCCGACCAAAACGACAAGAATGAATTGAAACTGTCAGGCGGTGCAAGTGTAACTGATGACGGTAACAAGGGTAAAGGTCTTTTGCTTGACGGTACTGACGGCTATGCCGAATTGCCGGATAATATTCTGTCAAGCGATATGACGATTACAACGTGGGTGAAGATTAATAAATTCACAACATGGGGCAGAGTTTTCGATTTTGGTACTGACTCAAACCAAAACTTTTTCTTTGCACCGTACAGCGGCGGTGCTTCAAGAGTGGAGATAAAAAACGGTGCAACCGTTGATACAATGGATTGCACGCAGGAAACCGCAAAAGATTGGGTAAACTATGCGATAACAATTAAAGGCGATACCGTTTCATATTACAGAAACGGCAGACTTATAAAGAGTAAGTCGGGTATAAAGGATATATCCGAACTTACAAACACTGCTAATTATATAGGTAAGTCGCACTATGACGGTGACGCATATTTGTCGGCGGTAGTGGACGATTTCAGAGTTTATAACAGCGCACTTTCACAGGACGAAATATTAAAAGTTATGGCTGACGGTGAAATAAATGCCGATGTTATGCTTGATTCATATGCGATAAACGATGAACAGATTGTGACAGGCGACAGTATAACTTTACCGCAGGCAGACGGTATTGTGTGGAATGAAACAGATAATCTCGGACTTATAAACACTGAAACAGGTGCGGTTAAGCATAATAAAACCGCCGAAACAGTAACACTTGTGCAGTCATACGGCGGTGTAGACAGAGAGTATACACTGTATGTGACGGGCAGTGAGGAAGAACCTTATTCGATTAATATTGATGCGTCGGATAGGAGTAAGGACGTTTCGGACGATATGTGGGGATTGTTCTTCGAGGATATTAACTCTGCCGCAGACGGCGGACTTTATGCGGAAATGGTTCAAAACCGTTCTTTTGAAAAGAGTGATGAAAAAGAAGGACATTTATATAATTGGGGACTTTATTCAATATATAAAGAGCCTAACAGAGAGGACGGCAAATATTATACCGCTGAAAATATACAGGTTAAAACAGATAAACCGATGAACGAAAATAATCCTACATATATTACCATTCCTAAAGGTGAAATGATTTGTAATGACGGTTTTTATGACGGAACCGAATGGGATTGCGATAAAGGTACATCTTTCAGCGGAATGAAATTTAAAAATGGCGAAAAATATGATTTTTCGGTATATGCACGCGGCGAGGGTGAACTGACGGTGTCGTTGGGAATTGTAATAGATGAACATAAGGCTAGTTTTGAGGTTGAACCTTTTAATGAGGCTGCTGCCGTTATAAAATGTAATTCAAAAGACGATTGGAAAAAGTATTCTGTTACATTCACTGCTGACGAAGAACTTGAAAGTGACGGCAGCGGAATTATTGTTACAAATACAGGCGACAGTGACCTTGATGTAGATATGGTATCGCTTATGCCGGAGGATACATACAAAGGACACGGCTTGCGTAAGGATTTGATGGAACAGCTTGAGGCAATGCACCCTAAATTCTTGCGTTTTCCGGGAGGTTGTGCAGTTGAGGGACAGACGATGGATACGGCTTGGAACTGGAAAGATACAATCGGTGATGTGTCGGAGCGTAAGGAAATGATAAACATATGGAATCCGTCTGCGACAGAGCCGTATATGATGACTTACGGACTTGGTTTTTATGAGTATTTCCAAATGTGCGAGGACTTGGGTATGGAGCCTGTTCCTATTTTGAATTGCGGTATTGCGTGTCAAGTCCGCAGCGGAAGTGCAACGGACGAAGAACACCTTGTTCCTATGGACAAATTACAGCCGTATATTGACGATGCGCTTGACCTTATCGAATTTGCAAACGGTACTGATGAAAGTAATGAATGGGTGCAAAAGCGTATTCAAATGGGACATAAAGAGCCGTTTAATATGAAGTACATAGGTATCGGAAACGAGCAGTACGGCGATATTTACTTTGAAAGATATGAAGAATTTGCAAAGCAGATACACGAAAAATATCCCGATATTAACCTTGTAACAACGTCAGGTACTGCGTCAAGCGGAAGTTCAAATGACCTTGCATGGAATTGGGCGAATGAGCATAAGGAGCTTGCCGACCGTATGGACGAGCATTATTATGAAACAGCCGATTGGTTCAGACAGCACGCTTACAGATATGATAATTACAGACGTGACACAAATACAAAGGTATTTTTGGGTGAATATGCGTCAAAGGGTAATGCTTGGTATAACGCACTTTCGGAGGCGGCGTTTATGACAGGTCTTGAAAGAAATGCGGACGTTGTGCGTATGGCGAGCTACGCGCCTATGTTTGCGAAGTACGGCAATACACAGTGGTCGGCGGCGGATATGATTTGGTTTAATAATTCGTATTACGTTCTTACACCGAATTATTACGTTCAGTCACTGTTCTCAAATAATCAAGGAGATTATTCTTTGCCGACAGAGGTTAAACTGAACGGTATCGAAAAAGACGACGCACTTAAAGGCGGTGTTGCAGTTGGAAGTTGGGGAACACATAATGAATTTAAAGATATAAGATTATATTCGGGTGATACTATCGGTGTATTGACGCCAAGTGAGTCTGAAGAATATGATGATGAGGATGATTATAACTTAGATGAAGAATATGATGAGGACGATTATAATTTAGAAGATCGGGGTTGGAAGATTGGCAAAGGCGAATGGACAATGAATAAAGAAGGCGCACTTGTCCAATCCTCTGATGAAACAGGTGCGATATGTTATTTTCCGTATCCGGATAACAGACAATATACTTTGTCGCTTAAAGCACGTAAATTGAGCGGCGGCGAGGGTTTCCAAATAGGAGTTGCGGCAGATGATGCATTGAATTATTACAGAGTTAATATAGGCGGTTGGGGCAATACAACCGCAAAGGTACAGCACATTGTAAACGGTGTAAGTTCTTCTTCAGGTAACGTTGCGGAACAGTCGTATGTCGGTAACGTGCATATAAATGATAATGAATGGTATGACGTTACGGTTGAAGTGACTGATGATGAAATCAAAGCATATTTGAATGATGAATTTATATGCTCATATAAAAAGCCTAAGGAATACGGTCCTGTGTATTCGTCAAGCGTGTATGATGAGGAAACAGGTGACGTTATCGTTAAGGTTGTCAATACAATGGACAGTGACGTAAATATCGGAATGAATGTATCGGGCGAAACGGTAACGTCAAATATCGCAAAGACAACTGTTATGTCGGGCGATACAAATTTGGAAAACAGTCTTGATAATAAAAATGCAATCGTACCGAAAGAAATCGAACTCACAAACGCAAGCAATAACTTTACATATAATGCGCCTGCCGATTCATTCAGTATTATAAGACTTAAAACAGGAAACGGTAGAAGTAAGGCGTATATTTCGGGATATGAGGACGGCACGTTCAGACCGGATAATACAATAACCCGTGCTGAGGCGGCGGCAATTATAGCAAGATGTTCGGCTGATTTTGATGAAAATAAGATGTATGCAAGTGATTTTACTGATGTATCGAATAATGAATGGTATGCAAATTATGTCGGATATGCTGCTGAAAAGGGATATATTTATGGATACGAGGGCGGTCCATTTAAGGCTGACATAGATATAACACGCGGAGAATTGGCGGTTATTTTGAGTAAATACGGCTCATTTGACGGAGATGGAATATGTACAGAATTTTCAGATGTGCCAAACGATTATTATGCAACAGAATATATAAAAGCATTGTATGATGAAAATATTGTAAGCGGATATGAGGACGGCACGTTTAAACCTGATAATTCAGTAACTCGCGCGGAAGCGGTTACAATGATGAATAAAGTGCTTGGTAATCCGATAGCGGAAAATGCAGAAAATCCGTTCGGTGATGTTTCACCAAATCATTGGGCGTATAATCAAATTATGACCGCAGTACAGGGAAAGTAGCGGACTGTCTCATATGGTATAACGTGGAATAACAGTAAAATGCCACCCCTCAGTCAACTGTGTTGACAGCTCCCCTCAATGGGAGCCAAAAGCCTCTCCTTGAGGAGAGGTGTCACGAAGTGACGGAGAGGTGGCAGATGCGATATAACGAAAGTAGGGGACGGCACGTCGATGTCCCTTGTAAGATAACCGTAGTGGCGGTCATTGGCCGCCCGTTGAAGAAAACACAAAAAGGGCGACCGATGATCGCTCCTACGAAAGCCACTCTTTAAAGGAGAGGTGGAAAGGAGAAACACAATGAAAAGAGAAGATATAAACATACGTGATCCATTCATATTGCCGTATGAGGGCAAATATTACCTATACGGCTCACGCGGAAGTGAAGTGTGGGAGGACAATGCGACAGGGCTTGACGTATACGTCAGTGACGACCTTGAAAATTGGTCTGAACCAAAAGAGATATTTACGCGAACGGCAGATTTTTGGGCGGACAGACATTATTGGGCGCCTGAAGTTTATGCGTACAACGGTGCGTTCTATATGTTTGCGTCATTCAAATCGGCGGACAGATGCCGCGGAACTATGGTATTAAAGGCAGACAAGCCGGACGGCAAATTTACGGTACACAGTGAGGGTACAATTACACCGCCGGATTGGGAATCGCTTGACGGCACGTTATACATAAGCAAAAGCGGTAAGCCGTATATGATTTTTTGCCATGAATGGGTACAGGTAAATGACGGTGAAATGTGTGCGATTGAAATGAGTGCAGATTTAAAAAGAGCAGTTGGTGAACCGATTTTATTGTTTAAAGCGAGTGAGGCGAGCTGGATTGCCGAGGCACAGAAAAACAAAGGTATATACGTTACGGACGGTCCGTTTCCGTACAGATGTGCTGACGGTACGTTACTTTTGTTATGGTCAAGTATGGGCGAAGAAGGATATACAGAGGCTATTGCAGTGTCGGATAACGGCGACATAGACGGTAATTGGGTACAACGTGACGAACTGCTGTTTAAAAAAGACGGCGGACACGGTATGATTTTCAAAACGTTTGATGACAAATTACTGTTATTATTACATTCGCCGAACAAGCATCCGCTTGAACGTCCTGCGTATTTTGAACTTGAGGATAAAAACGGAATGTTGTATGTGAAATAGGGGAAAAGTGATGAAAAAAACAATATCTATAATTATAAGTATTGCAATGTGTGCAATGCTTGCGTCTTGCGGCGGTGTGAAGAACGGAGTATCCGATACAGAACAGCCGACGCTCATGGATACAATGAGCCTTGAAGAAAAAGTCGGACAAATTCTGTTTGTGCGTTGCGTTGATGACGAACAAACAGATGATTTAATGAGTATAAAACCGGGCGGAATATTGATGTTCGGACGTGACTTTGAGGGACTTACAAAAGACGAAGTAAAAGAAAAAATACAGAGTTATCAAGATAAAAGCGACATACCGCTTATAATCGGTGCGGACGAGGAGGGAGGAACGGTTGTAAGAGTAAGTTCAAACCCTAATCTTGCACCCGAAAAATTCAAGTCACCGCAAGAGATTTACAATGAGGGCGGAATGGACGCAGTAGTTGAAAATGCAACGGAAAAATCGGAACTTCTTTTGAGCTTGGGAGTTAATATGAACCTTGCGCCCGTTGCGGACGTTTCGACAAATCCGTCTGATTATATGTATGACAGAAGTCTTGGACAAAATGCGGAAGTTACGGCTGATTTCGTTTCAAAGACGGTAACGGCAATGAATAACGCAGGAATTATGAGCGTATTAAAGCATTTTCCCGGATATGGCGGTGTAGGCGGTGACAGTCATCAAGGCACTGTTTATGACGACAAAACTTCCGAGAGCATACGCGAAAACGACTTGCTTCCGTTTAAAGCCGGAATTGAGGCAGGTGCAAGCAGTGTGCTTGTGGCACATAATACGGTCAATGCACTTGACAGTGAAAACCCTGCGTCACTTTCGCCGACAATTCACAATATGCTCAGAGATGAGTGCGGTTTTGACGGTGTTATAATGACAGACGACATTGCTATGGGTGCAGTCGCAGATATGGAGAATGTATACGTTAAAGCGGTAAATGCGGGTAACGACTTACTTATAACGACCGATTATCAAACAGGTTATAATCAGATTTTAAATGCGGTTAAATGCGGTGAAATCAGTGAAGAGACACTAAACAGTGCAGTAGAGCGAGTGCTTAAGATGAAAGGGCAAATATAAAACAAAGGCTGTCGAAATCGACAGCCTTTTATAATGTCTGTAATTTATCAGCCTTTGATTAGGTTTTCGTAATCGTCCTCAGGCATTGGCTTTGCACAATAGAAACCTTGAATTGTATCGCAATGCATTTCTTTCAATAAATCGTATTGATTTTTTGTTTCAACACCCTCTGCCGTAACCGACATTTGAAGTGTATGTGCAAGCGATATTGTGCTCAAAACAATGGCCTTTGACTTATCGTCTGTTTCCAGTTTATCGACAAAACGTTTGTCAAGTTTAACGATGTCACAAGGCAGAAGATTAAGCATATTAAGTGAAGAATATCCGCTGCCGAAGTCATCAAGCAAAACTTTAATTCCGTGCTTTTTACATTGCTTTGTAAGCGAAATAAGCAAGCTTTCGTTTTCTGCAAGAATACTTTCGGTAAATTCAACTTCAATCAGATTTAGCGGTATTCCGTACTTTTCAACCGTCTTGATATGATCCTCAACAAAGTTTTCGTCCAATAACTGCAGGAGCGATACGTTTACCGATATTGGCGAAACGTCATAGCCCAAATCAAGCCATTTTCTGATTTTGGCACAAGTTTCTTCAAGTACATATTTGTCAAGCTTAATAATATCGCCGTTCTTTTCAAACAGCGGTATAAACATACCCGGTGAAATTATTGTTCCGTTAGGTTTTTGCCAACGTACAAGAGCTTCTGCACCGTCAAATTTGTTTGCGTTAATATTGAATTTAGGTTGGAAATAAATCTTAAATTCTTTGTTTTTAATAGCATCCTCAAAGCCGTTTTCAATCGTTTTCTGCATCATAATATCATTACGTTGCTTTGAAGAATATATTGCATATTGCGATTGTGAGGACTGTCCTTTCAAATGCTTTTGTGTTATTCTTGCACGATTAAGCATTGAATTTATCTTCATATCTCTGTCATCCACAAGATAAATTCCGACAGATACCGTCATATTATATACACCGCCTGCCGGACTGTATAATTTAAGCGAGTTAAAGAAATCTGCGCAAGCGTTATCTAACGACTTAGTATTGTCGTATGTGATTAATGCGACAAAGTGGTCGTCAAAAATTCTTGAACACAATTCTTTTGGCTCAAGTCGCTTATAAATGGCAGACCACAAAAATTTTAAAGCTCTGTCGCCTTCGTCATCACCGAAAAAGTCATTGATATATTGGAAATTGTTTATATCAAGGTTAATTAAAGCATAATTTTCATCGGGATTGTCTTTCAGTGTTTTCTCAGCCTCAAAAACAAATTTTGTATATGACATACCGCCTGTAAGACTGTCAACGTAAGCCATTTCCTCAAGCTGCTTTTGACTGGTGGTTTTTGCTTTGATTGCCGTATGCAATAGGTAGAAAAATACGATTGAGCAAAATACGATGAACAGGTAACAGCATATAAGAATTTGAGTTGTGTACTTTGTCACAACGTTTTTTGGCACAACGGTAAGTATGTACCAGTCGTTTATATTAAGCGGTGTATAATAAATGTATTTTTCAATGCCGTTAAGCATTATTATTCCGTCTGATTTACCTTCTTTTAAATCGGCTTGCATTTGCTGTATGGCACTGTCATTTTTGCTTGACGCTTGACTCATTTCGTCAAACAGATTGTCGAATGTCAATCCGAATGAACCGTTATGAGATGAACCGACAATTCTTTTTCCGTCACTGTCAATGACGTAAGAATATCCTTTGTTTTCAAATGTAGGCGTTGAAATTGAATCTGCATATCGGGAAGTCAGATATGTAGAGAAAATTACGAATTTATTTTCGCCGTCTATTCTTATGGGTGTAGTGCATACAAGAAATGTAAAATCATTATATGAATCGCAAAAGAATTTAGTTTCTTCGCTGTTAAAAGCCTCTTTTGTATTAGGAAATTGCGATAAGTCGATTTCGACTCCGTTTATGTCGGTAAGCTTGCCGTCAGGTGTTACAATTCCTAAAAGATGCTGTTGATTAGCGATTTGGCTATGCTTTAAAAATGTAAGAATATCGTCAAAAGAGGCATAACCCAATTTTTCTATATAAGATGCCGCATTTTCTATGATTTTTGCATCTCTTCCGAGTTCAAGACTGAAAATAGTCTGATTTTGGTGTGAAATTTCAGAAAGAGTAGAAATCGTTCGTTGATTTGCCGCATAGGTAATATAACTGGCATAGCTGATTATAACAATAGCAATAGTGACAAGCAGGGCAATTGGAAGTCTCAATCTTTTTGGTATTGTTTTTTTATACATATATTCTGTGCCTCCCCAAAAAAGAAAATATGAATAATTATATTATCATAATTGGCAGAACAGTGCAATAATTTCAAATAAAAAAACACATATAAATGTGTTTTTTTGGAGATTTTACACTAATATATATCCGATAATGAGTCGATGTTTGTGCGGTCAAACATAATCGGGTCGCCGAGTATTATTTCGCTTGCATTGTCCTTGTCGGCGGTGATTGTCTTTTCGCCGAGTGAACCGGCGGTAAATGTTTCACCTATGCTGCCTGTTATTTCATTTTCGTCAAGGGCTTTAAGCGTGTAGGCGGTAAGGTAGCCTAGATCGGTCGTATTCCATATGTACAATCTGTCGCACGTTCCGTCTTTTATGTATTCGGATAATTCACTCGGAAAACCAAGTCCTATAAGATTTACATCCTTGCCGGATTCTTTAAGTGCTTTGGCGGCGGAACTCAAGCCTATTGTCGTAGGAACGATAATAGTTTTAATAGCGTCATTTTGCAAAAGATATTGTGTTTCCGTGTAAGATTTGGTTGCATCATCATCGCCGTAAGCTATTTCGATAAGAGGCATATTGCTGTATTTTTCGGGATTTTCTTCTATTTCGAGCTTTAGATAGCGTATCCATTGATTTTGATTCGGTGCACTGCCTGTGGAAGTTAAAATCGCAAAACCGCCTTCACCGTTTGAAACGTCATACGCACTCTTTATAAAATTTCGTCCGAGTACTTCCGGATCGGCTTGTTGAATATGTGTTTTTCGTGAAATTGAATTTACGGGTGCGTCAACCGATATTACTTCAATGCCTGAATTCAGAGCCTCGGTAAGTGAAGATTCAAGTGCGTCGGCATCGTTGGCGGAAATGGCGATTCCGTCCACGTTATTATCTATAAGTTCGTTTATAATTTCAATTTGTTTGTCGGCAGTTGCGGAAGTAGGCGCTTTGTATATCGCTTCAATGCCTATTTCGTTGCAGGCGCTTTCAAAACCCTCAAAAACTTTTTGGCTATACGGATTTTGTATATCTTTTCCGACAAAAGCATAGACGGTTTCATTTGCTGATTTCTCCGAAGGAGAAGGAGTCGATTCGCTCTGCGGAACAGAACACGCAGTAAGCAATGAAATGCTTATCGCCAATATAGAGGGAATTGAAATTAACTTTTTTATATATTTCTTCATAAGTGTTTCCTCCTCTAAGTTATACATTTTATATTAGTAATATTATACACCATAAAAACATAAAAATAAATATAAATATCAGTCAAAAATAACCAAAAAAAATCTTTTTTAAAAAAATAAAAATTTTTTTAAAAAAAGTGTTGACAAAG
>OLOM01000201.1_pt1 | contig 46629 bp, 55 predicted proteins | sample 1672531 | NCBI WGS metagenome assembly OLOM01 (sample SAMEA3136696, study PRJEB25190) | human gut metagenome | reverse complement strand
TCATGATTTCTTCATAAGCGATTAGACACTCCCCATAAAGAGCAGCCATCTGTCGAATACTCTCCTTATCTGTAAGCAGAGTCTTGATTGTCCCTAACGAGACAAGATCAAACTTATCCGTTAAACCATAGTATCCTCTGATATAAAGGCTTAGATAATATCCTTCATTACTGCCTGGCTGCAGAGTGAATACAGGATTAAACTCATAATTATAAAGTCCTGTTTCATAACGTTCTTCCAGTTCATAGTCTATAATACTGGACGGCCATTTATCAGATTTTTTAACTTTTTTAATAATTTCATTAAATAAGTCCTGATTCGTGATTACATCTTTTTCTTTTTTAATCTCTTTCAACATAATCTTTCTCCTTTTGTTATTTCATCGGGATATACATTGGTATATCATCTGGATAGCCTGTTTCTTCTTCGTAACATACAACATTGTTTCTTATAACAGGTGCTGTTTTTAATGTTAAGATTTCTGCCGTAAAACTTTTACTGTCAAAAGTATCGATCAGTTCGCTGCCATAACCACCAAGAGGATCCAGCTGATAGCGGATACTTCCATCATCATATAAGTAAATATAAATATCACCCCAGTTGATGCGGATCCATTTCTCATCTGTTCCACCCACTAAAGGACTTTCAATCTCTGCAAACTGTTTCGTGTACTCTTGAATCTCTTTAGATTTATTATGCTCTGAAATGTCCGATGCTATTGCATTACAATAGTTAAACTGCATCATCAGCCATTCTTTGAGCGATACTGTTTTCTGGATACGGAATCCACTCTGGCAATATCCATATTCATCAGAAAGCCATTCTGATACTTCATCCAGATAATCGTAATCATCCTTATCTTCTGTGCAAAATTGCTCTGGCAGGATGATCTCCTGTGGCAAGGAATCAAACAGTGCTTTATCTCCGTCTGTATCCCATTTGATATCTACAATCTTATAACCCTGTTTTTCCTTCATCTTATCTTCTCCTTTTGTTTTTATTTGATACTGGTTTATAATCATCGGCTTCACACCAACTCCAATGGTGGATTTCATAATGATATATTAAAAACCATGCTGATGTTGCTGTGTCACCCGGCCTTACTCCATACACCAAACATTTTTTACCTGTTCTTATTTCTATTACTTCAAACATTGCTATTTTCTCCTTTTAGTACTTTATGAACACTTTCCATAGTTTAATAAATCTGACAATGTTAATTGCTGTCCCGGTTCAAAATATTTTTCCGGTATTTTTATCTCTTCATACCAATCAGGTACAAACAGGATATTCTCTGGAAAAACAGCCAGATTTTCTTTTAACTCATCCGGCGTAAGCCCTGGGATAAAGACAGCACCCTTACATTTTGTTAAGACTTCACGCATATCTAACTTTCTTCGAAACTTAGGTTTTATCTCTTTTAATATCCATAATTTCGCGTTTAGATTTTCTGCTTGTTCCATAATGTAATCACATATCTTTTGTGTTTGAAAATCTTTAAAATCAATCGGGATGATATGTTTCAATGCTTTAAGATAATCAAGCACATGGTCTTCATCTCTTATTTCTTCTGGGATGTCTGAAAGAGAACGGCATTTTTCCGGTTTCCATGCCTCTACCTGATATTTTTCTGGCAAGTCGGAAACTTTATAAAAAAGACCTCTTTTAATCACTTTTTCCCAAAAAGAATCTGTTTTCATCTCATCAGGTATGTGCTTCAATGCAGCGAAAGAATTCGATTCCATCGCTGCAAGGCATAGATCCTCATCTATCATATTAAACGGAATCTGATCGATCTTTGCTCCATTTTTTAAAAGAAAGGATTTAAAAACATTTTTTGTTTGCCATTTTTTTGGAATAAGCTTTAGTGTGTGGATATGTCCAGCTACAATGACAGCCATATCTTCATCCCAGTAGTTTAATGGGATTTTTCCATCAAAATTCCCCTTCATTCTTTGAATACACTTTATAAACATATCTTTTGATATCGTTTTAAGGTCAATTTCATTTAAAAAAGAATTTTGTCCATGATCAGATAACACCTCATAAAACCGGTCACACTGGTATTTCTTTGGCAGATATCTGATCGCTGCAAAATGTTTTAAACAGCATAACAGAGAAACTTTCGTTGTTTTTAATCTTTCTGGGATTACTTCAAACAAATGATATGTTCCAATAAAAGATTTTGAATGTTGAAGAGTATGTAATACCAGATCTTCTGAAAGGATATACTGATATTTTTCTGGGAGGATGCGGTAATAAAACCCATCTGCCTTACAGAGATTTTTCCAATACATTTCATTCTGACATCCTTCTGGTACACATATCCGATCATAATAAGCCCCATTATCTGCTAATCTCTGACTAAATAAGACTGCAAGCGTAGGATTCCATCGTTCTTTAGGCATTTTTAGCATTAAATAATCATTTACAAAAAGGCACTCTGCCAGATCAACATCTGATAGAATATCGTAAAACGATCGTGGAATGGTCAGGTAATGATTTCTTTTTACGGCTTCCAAAATCTCTTCTGAACTTGGTTTTTCCTTCACTTTTATAGCATCCGGATAATATGGGAATACTTTCGGGTACCATTCCATCTGTTTTTCTTCTGATAGTCTAAAATACAGATGCATTAAATCTTGCTTGCTGAATGCGACAGGCATCATTTTTTCCACAATTTTTTCTGCATCTTTTGCGGTCACAGAGAAAGTACTTTGATTCAGATTCAACTTGATATTCTGCTTGTGGCTGGCAAAATAATCTTTTATACTACCTCCATTGAGCAGCCACACCTTTAAGTCATCCAGTTCCCTATGCTGCAGGGCATATCTTATGATTGCTTCGTTTTTGTCCATTTGACATTCCTCCTTGTTTTGAAAAATATTTACAGTTTTAATATGAAAAGGTACGAAAATAAAAATTCTCAGGAGGTTTATTGCAATTTCCGTTTTTTCTTACAAAAATGAGTTTTTTTCTTCAGAGTATATAGTAAAAAAAGAAAACTTTTATATATGACAAGAAAAAGCATTTTTAGACAGATTAAAAAAAAGGAGTATACATTATGATAAATTACATGGTTGATTCAGAAAATGTGGGAACAAAATGGATTCCTTATTTAAAAGAAAATATTAAAAAAAGCGATAGAGTATTTTTGTTTTATACAGACAAAAGTCCTTCTATTCCATGTAATGAGATTGAAGAGTTAGCAGCATTTATCAACCAGATCCAGACAATATATTGCCATAATAAAACAGCAAACGCTCTCGATTTCCAGCTGTGTTCTTATCTGGGATATTTAATACGAGTGGGTTCAAAATCCTCTTACTGCATTTTAACAAACGATAAAGGCTTTGATGCTGCCGTGTCATTTTGGAAAGATAAAGGAATAAAGATATATCGAAGTGAACCTTTAAAAAAAGAAGCGCTTACCCCTATCTCTATAAAAAGAAAAAATATCCAGTTACCTCACCTGGGAAGCTTGCTTTCATTAAAAGCGAACAGCCCTATATTAAAAATATTGGAAGATATGATAAAGAAATCCTCTTCACCAGAAGAAGTACATGTAAAGATCAATTCTACTTGGGGTAAAAAGACAGGAAGTATGTATTATAAGAAATTGGAAAAACATCTAAAGAGATATTACAAAAAATTAAACGAGGTAACATAAAAAGTACACATCGATACGAACTTTTTATATTCTTACATGGCATGGGCCGCTTGATAACTTTTTCCAATTCCAATTGGCACTTCACAGAGATATAATCCGTTACATTTTTTTCGCGTGGTGTATAAAAATACTGTTTTAACATTTTACGTTCGTTTTTCTATTTATCTATGATAGGAAAAGAACCCAATTCTTTAGGAAATCAATCATATTAAAAAAGAATATTAAAGAATGCCGTTCTGTGGTATAGTAATAACACCTAGACGGTCTTTAATTAATTTTTATGAGATGATACTTCTAAACAGCAAAAAGATTATGTGTTTATTGCAGAAGTAAAATACAGAAAATTGCAGAATCCATTTGTAAGTAATTGTAGCATCAACAGATGGGGTAAATGTAGGTTCTAATTTGCCACATACGTCGATTTCACAGGGGGTTGGGGGGGAGCCCCCAAGTGTAGTTTACAGCAATCTACATACATGCCATTTTGCAATAACTCACATTTTGCCTCTGAAAAAAACAATTATGCAAATAATAGTTATGAGATTATCAGATAGAACGAAATTATGGAGTATTATCCTAAAAATAGTGATAAAAATCATTACATTTTTGTCAACAGAAAAATAATAAAACTATAGACCGAAAGGATGATATGTATGTTAATAAAATGTAAAGAATGCGATTTACAAGTTAGTGACAAGGCTATAATATGTCCACATTGTGGTTTTCCTATGCAGCCAAATGCCGTTGGAAAATATACTCGTAAAAAGAAAGGACGTCCTAAATTACCGAATGGTTTTGGACAAATAAGTGAAATTAAAAATAGAAATTTAAGAAACAGATTTCGAGCGATGGTTACTGTCGGTAAAACTCCGGAAGGTAAACCTATATCGAAACTTCTAAAGCCAAACGCCTATTTTAAGACATACAATGAAGCATATGAAGCCCTTGTTGAATATAACAAGAATCCATATGATCTAAATACATCATCTATGACAATGGCTGAATTATATGAGAAATGGTCTGAAGAATATTTAAAAACCGTAGCTAAATCGAATGCCCGAAATATTCAGTCTGCATGGAATTATTGCTCAGTTCTATATAAGATGCGTGTTACCGATGTAAGAGCTAAGCATTTAAAGAAGTGTATAAACGAGGCTTCAAGAAAAGAGAAAGGAATAATAATACAAGCTAGTGCTAATATGAAAAGTAAAATAAAATCTATATTTAATTTAATGTTTGATTATGCTAACGAGAATGACTTAGTTGAGAAAAACTATGCCAGAACATTTAATATATCAGATAATATATTAAAAGAAGTTGAAGAAGAGAAACGAGGACATATTTCTTTTACTGAAGAAGAAATGAATATATTATGGAAGAATGTTGATGAAATTCCTTATGTAGATGTCATTCTCATTCAATGTTATTCTGGATGGCGACCTCAGGAATTAGGATTAATCGAACTTGATAGAGTTGACCTGAATAATTGGGTGTTTACTGGGGGTATGAAAACAGACGCTGGTATGAATCGTCTTGTACCTATTCATTCGAAAATACGACCGTTGATTAAAAAACGATATGATGAAGCTATAAATATAAATAGCAAGTACCTGATCAATTGCGCTGATGGTCAAAGAAAAAGCGGTATTAAAATGACATACGATAAATACAGGCATCGTTTTGAAAATATTAGAGATGGATTAAAACTTAATCCCAAGCATAGAGCGCATGATCCGAGAAAACAATTTATCTCGATGGCTAAGAAATATAATTTAGATGAATATGCTATAAAATACATAGTTGGCCATAGGATTTATGATGTTACGGAGAAAGTATATACTGATAGAACTGTACAATGGTTAAAAGATGAAATGGAGAAAATAAAATGAAATGAGTGTAGGAATGAAGTGTAGGAGTAGTGTAGGAATAATGTATGAACAACACACATTATCCTACTTTTTACTACTACTAACTACTTCTTAAAAACCTTTATTTATGCGGTTTTCTTAGAATTTACCTGCTTTAGCAGCTTCTTCAACGCTTACAGCTACAGCAACTGTAGCACCAACCATAGGGTTGTTACCCAATATTATTATCTATATTTAGGAATATCTTAAAATCGCTATTTGTGGCTTAAATACTGGATATTCGGTACTTTATCGTATCTTACTATATTTTATGTATTTTAGCTATATCGTTGTCAATGTTGTCAAAATGTTGTCATCCTGTTCTTTTTGTTTTTCTGGTTATTTATTCTTAACGAGTTTACCCTTTTTAAGAAGATTAAGCAACCTTGTATTCTGTGTGGCAGTACCGGAATAGTTCTTGATGCCGTTTAAGACTGCAATCCTTTTTCTGTTATTCTTTCCGGAGTTGATGCCTAATGATTTCAGTGCATCCACAAGCGATTTCGACTTGCCTTTATATTTCGGATAATATACAATTTTTTTCTTAACAGGTTTCTTTGTATTTTCTTCAACTTTTTTCGCAACTGGTTCTTTGTAGAGTACGTTCAAATCAAAATTGCCAGAATTTCCGCTTGAGATTATTTTTGGAAATCTCCCTTTAGATGTGTACTGCCATGCAATGTTGGCTGCGGCAGGTTTTTTCTCCTGGTCCGGATTTGTTGCAATCTGCATACGAGCATCCCCACGATAATAACGGGCAATCCACCAATTATTACACTTTACGAGTTTTCTATCAATATGTTCGTTGTAGTAACTCATGCCGGTGTAAACGCCAAATTTGTAACCACGAGATTCTACTACCGCCTGTGCTGCATTAATAATGGATGCAATCTCATCTTTACTTAATTTTGCTTGAGCCTGGTCTTCAATATCAAACCATACGCCCAGTTTGAAATATTTCTTATCGAGTTTATCAAGAATATCGCAGACAAGTTCCATATCTGCCCTTGCCTTTTTCGGGGTAGTAGCATATGTATAATTGTACACACCCCAGTTAATATGATTCTCGTTACAAGCCTGATAATTTCTATTAAAGCCGTTATCACGCTTTAAATCTTTGCGAATAATTTTTAAAATGGCACCATCAACACCATATTGCTTTGCCTTTTTCCAATCTACAGTCCCGTTATAAGATGATACGTCAACCAATTTTCTCATGTCTATTCCTCCTCTTTCGGCAGTTCATCTGTCATATCATCTAAAAATTTCTGTATGTACTCTCTTACTCGCTCCGGAACCGGCAATCCGCAAAGTGTCATATTTTTCAAGATGCTAACTGCCTCATATAGTACAAATAAAAGGCAGAAAAATTCGCATACTCCCATTTTCTGAATGCCTAGCAACTGAATATATTTGTCCGGAACCATAAACAGAACATTGATGTGCATAATAATATCTGTCAGCATCAATAAACCTACAGAGAGTAACATGGCTACTTTACGGATTGCTCCATCAATGCCGACACAACTATTGAACTTATGCTCTTTAATCGCTCGAAGCACTCCCAATATTGTATCCAGAGCTACCGCAATCAATAAAATTTCAAAAAATGAATTTCCTGCTAATAATTTAAAAACTTCATGTAACATAATTTTCCTCCTAACTTACTTTACAACAACTACTCCACGATACTTTTCGTTTGTACATTTTTTCTTGTTTTCTTTTGCAGCTGTCGTTACATTTTTCTTTCCATCCGAAAATCTCCACACTTTCCCACTTTTATCATCTCTCAGTAAAACTACAGTATGGATGGGCGAACCCTCTTCGAATAAAATCATATGTCCTTTCTTAAGATGTGCTTCAAGTCTGTCATTGCTCATAATTCTATGATAGACAGCCGGCTTTCCCGAGCAGATCATGTTGATTCCCCTCGCAATTTCCGTCAGCGGATACTTTGCTCCGCATTTTAATTTCTTCCTAGCATATTGCAGAACCTGCTGCATATTTTTCTTAATGCCTCGGAATCGCAGCGCCATGTAGAAACCAACTAAGCTACAACCATGTTTCCTAACAAAATCGCTTTTGAAATTGTATTGCGATGGCACCGGAATGCATCTTTTGTTGTCCAATATGATTTTCCATGGAAATTTCTTCTTGCTTTTCTTGTTTTTATTTGCTTTCACTCTCATCTTAACCACCTCCTAGAGAGCGAAAAAATACACCACAAAGACAATTATCTCTGTGGTGTATAAATAAAAATATGATATTATTAATTTATAACCTTTCACTTGGGTTATTATTTTTTCATAATTTTTAAAAGCAGCTCCGAAAGGGGCTGTTTTCCTTTATACGATATATTTTTTAGATTTTTAGAAGAAATTGACCTAGTTTTGTGAAAATAAAGCACACATATATCTGTGCATTAAATACACTTATATATGTGTGCTTTTATTTCATTGCTATATCTGTGATTTATTTTCGCTGCTATATCTGTGATTTTAAATCACACAAGTCAGTCCTATCCTTTCTTTTCCCTTCTCCATAATATTGATCCCAACAAAAAAATGCTTCGCATTTATTCAAAGAGTTTTAGTTTTTCTTTTTCTCTTTTGAAATCCAGTTTGCGTATAACTTATTACGCTTTTGGATTCCCGCATAAAAGAAAACCGCAGGATCTACCTACGGTCAACAAATATTTTTAATTACCATTTTTTATTCTTTCTAGATTTCTGCTCCAGCGCCGAATACTCTTAGATTCTGAATCGGCAACTTTGCACTGTTTTTAACTTGGATTATACCCCCGAAATTTTCTGACTAATTAAAGCGTTTTGAATTTCGAGGATTTGTTTTTGCAGGGATTGATTCTCTTCTTTAATTCTCTTTCCGATATATGTTTCCGTATCCGCTACATACTCAACAGATATTTCGTTTTCTGATGTCAGTATGGTTGTAGGATAATTTGTGTGAATTGCCTTTAATTGCTCGCTATCAACTGGGGCGGTGATTACTTGCTCCATATACTCTTCGTATTCATCATTTTCCCCAACAGAAAAACAGTATTTCAGTCCCTCTTTTTGAGCAAGCAGATTCGTATATCCTTTTACATTGCTACTAATTTTTGCAGAAATTTTTGTCTTCCCTTTATCGATAGCAAACCATGCTCGTTCACCATTTTCATCTGTAAACTTGATATTCCCACCTTCACTCAATTCTCCGTTGGTGATAAGTGTAAATAGCGTACCAGCTTTTGCTTCAAATGGAATGAATTTATTTCGCTTTTCTGAATCAAGAATATTCTTCCCTGTAATTATGATTTTTCCTGTTCCAGACAATATCTTTACCGGAAGGTTCGAAGAATCATTTATAATGATAGTTTTTCCTAATGCTTTTTTTATTATTGCAGGAGCTTTATTTCCTAAATCTTCCTTTAGATTACTTATCGCCTCTCCTGTCGCCTTTGCATCTGCAGCTTTACCTTCTTCTGATAAACCCTTATCTACACCATTACTGATGTTTTGCAAAGCATTTTCACCAGCTTCTTGTATTGCTTTAACCTGATCTGCACCTTTAGTATTTATTGTAGATACCTGTGTACTTCCTGCAGTATTGACAGCCGTCACCTGTTGCGTTCCCTCGTCCGCGACCGCTTTAATGGATGCAGTTTGCTGTGCTTTAACTGCATTAACCGCTGACACTCCAGCGGCACCTGCCGCACTCACTGCACTTACCCCTGCACTTTTTGCCTTGCCAACCTGCTCTGTTCCGGCGTCCTCTACATTTTTTATCTGCTTATCGCCTTCATCTATCACAGCCTGCGTGACATCATCCTGTTTTGTAGATACGGCATTAACTGCCGCCCGTCTTGCCTCTGTAATCGTTGTTTCTGCCGCAGACGTTTTCTCTGCAACATGTGCGTCAAATCCTGTCACTTGTGCATTAATATTATCCTCAGACTCCTTAGCCGCCGTTCTGCTTGTTTCGGCCGACTGAGCATAGCCCGCCGCACTATCCCGGCTAGATGCTGCTTCTTCTGCTGCTTCTTGCGTATCCTGCCGCATCTGGCTCACATCTGCCTGTGCGGCTTCAACCTCCTGCTGAGACAGCTCTACGGCTGCTCTTGATGTCTCAACCTGTTTGGCCTTGTTGACTACATCATCATGCATTGCGACCGCTTCTGGGGTTAACTGCCCCGGTAGAGTCAGCATCTGCCAATGCTCTGTGTTTTTGCCTTGCGCTGGCGCAATTCCACTAATGGTTTTTGTCAACTCTGCAAGACACACGTACGAACCGCCTTTATAACTTACCGTATCAAGATACTCGTAAGACGCTTCATCCGAATACTCGCCTCGGGGATTTAGTGCAATATTACCCAGATCGGTTTCAACATATGTATTTTCTGTCTGCATCTTCTCACCTTCCTTTCTATAGTGCTAATCTATACTTTAGGCGGCTTCCTTCTCTTCGGAACCTCACCTTGTCCACTGTAGGGTCTGAATACATTTTTAACCGGCCTTTTACGACTGCAAATCCGGCAAAGTAGACATTTCCCGTTTCGCCCTTTAACTGGCTTTCTTTTTCCCTCACATAGTCATCAATCTGTCTTTTTCCTTCTTTAATCCGCCCTGGTACTTCTTTTGCTGCGTTTTTTGCTTCTGAAGCATAATATGCAGCATTGTCTTCGTGCCGATCAGGATACTCTTCGTGCCCGTGTGCCCATGATTCTGACTCTTTTGCACTGTCAATCACCGTCTGTTTCGCCTCGTCAAATGCTGTCATTAATTGCTCGTATAGCGTCTCAGCTGGTTCCGGGACATCTCCCGTTTTATAACCTGACTCATACAATTTAACTACAACCATATTTGCAGTGATAAGATTTCCAGCGACAATCGATACGGAAAATGATGTGCCCGTCAATACTTCCGCTGGCACAAGACAAGTATTCGTTTTGCCAAGTAATACAGGCACAGGATCATTATCTCCGCTCTGGAACAGGACTGTTTTGCTTTTGCCATTCCAGTCGTCTGTCTGAAAATCAAATTCCGCGTAGAGATAATTTTTACTGCTTCGGACTGGCACAAATGTATCTGTCCGCTCGATAATCTGATTGTTTACAACAAATTTCAGAATTGGTTGCATCCTATCCCTCCTCGTTCTCTGTAATTTGTAAGTTACCGTTTGTGTCTGCGGTCAACGTAGGTGCTGTGACAAGTTTTGTGATGATCTGCTGCATTGCGTTAATTTGCTCATTGAGTGTATCAATTTGCTCTTGAAACGAGCCCTTATAAATTTTTTCATACACCCTCAATACTCCTGTATAATCTAATGCATCGCCTTTCTTCACATTTATCGCAAATGCAAGTTGAATTGCATCTTCTGGAATCGTAAAAGAATTATTTTCTAGTAATACTTCTTTGATGGTTTTATCTTTTAACTGAAATTTTGCAAATGCATTTGTCGGAAGACCGTATACAAAATATTTTCTTCCAGTTTCTAAGCCTGATTCTGATATTTCTCCCGCTATAAGAGTAAGCGATTCGTCTCCTGTTGCTGTGCCGAGTATGCTAATTTTATGTCCATCCATGTTTACAGTAATTCCATTTCCAACTCTTTCCACATGAATATTAATAAATAGATTTTTCGCTATTCCAACTGCATCAATCTGTTGATGGATTTCGTTCAACTGGTCATTGATTGCTTCTTTTACAGAATCGTGCTTCCTTCCACCTGCTTCTATACGCAAATCATGTAATTCGGACAAGTCTGCTGACTGCTTGCCTTTCCAGTCAAGGGCAGTAATTGCACAATCGCTTATGCTAAAACCAAAAGTTCCCTGACCATCAGCAACGCTTATTACTGATATTGTAATATATGTAGGCTCCGTTATAGCGAATACGAATTCTACATTTCTCATGTTTCTTTTCGATTCTGTTTGCGGAAACACAAAATATTCTCTTTTAAGTGTCACGTAGCCTTTGTCTGGCGAAGTAGAACTGTTGAGCATAATTTTCATTGGTATTTCTGGCAGTCCACTATCTTTACTTACCTTAACACAAAATTTCATGTGATATAAGCCCGGCTTTAATATCTTTGCAACATCTCCCTTTGGGGTGCCCAAAGCAACAATAAAAAAATTAAAATCTTGAAAAGTTACATCAGTAAACACTTTTTTGCATGTAACTTCTTCTGACAAATAGTCCATCGCTATCTTTGCCCCATTCTCCGATGTTGTCGCTATAACTTTTCCGATTTCCTGTGTTTGCGCAGTGCCGGTTGCAATTAGATTATCAATCCGCTTTCGTTCTTTTGATAGATTTGCAGATACCTCTCCGATTTCCTTGACTGTTGCCGCTACACTTTCCGGATGCCCAGTCGCATCTTTGTAGCACTGTTCTATCGCATCATGTATACTGTTACGGACTTCTTCTCCATAGATAGCTTCTTTTATCTTTTTCAATAAATCATTTATCAACGTCATCCTCCTTTCTTTCCCACATGTAATAAATGGGAATGGTTTCACTTTTACTTAATAGTTCCCATTTGCCACCAAAGAGTTCTGTTGGGTTTATATCGTTTACGCTCATATAGATGCTACCGATAGGGTAGATTGTGTCAAAGGTAATTCCCTGTGCTACCTTCATTGCCTCCACCGATTTGTCATAGGCTTCCTTTGAGGTTCCTTTAATCCCCTCCATGCCGCTTGCCACTGTCTGAATGTCACTTTTAAGGTTTGCATTGGAAGCCATCTTTTCTGATAACACTGATAAAGTTTTACCTAATGTGATTTTCGTATTTGCCGGATTTTCAAGATCTATTTCGTATTTACTGACAGGATAATAAGTTGATACATCACCAAGTGTACTAAGTAATCCATGATGCTGCGATACGCAAGGAATGAAATCTCCCAGCCCGATAGAATCAATATCAACATCTACCATATGCAAATCTACCGCCGTCAGCTCGATAGTTATCGCAAGATTGATACTCTTTTTAAGATATTCCTGTGCTTTTTCTAAAAGAGTATTCGGGTCGGTAATATCCGAAAAATCTACTTTACGATATATCCAACCGTAAAGATTTACCGCCTCCTGGTTAAAAACATAATCCTTTCCATCGTGCCCGCTTGCCGTCTTTATAGTTACATTGTTTGCTCCAATTGGAATAATTGCTGTTTTAATATCTTCCGCCTTTACATACTTCTGAAAATCAAGAAGGTTTTCTCCGAATCGAATTACCTGCGTACTGACTTTTCCGTATTGCTTCACATAGTCAAGGTAACGAACATTATTTTCATAGCGCACCCTAAGATAACCTTCGTATTTTTCAAGAAAATTCGTATTAATAAAATCCCAAGTAGTTTCATAGTTTGTCGCCAAAGTTTTGATTTCTACTGAATCAATATCAACAATTCCTATTTCAAACTGCTTTTCTTTTTCTACTTGAGAATTATGTTCTTCTATTAATCGTTTAAAAATTACAATATTAGTATCTGCCTTATGAATTTCTCCCGACTGGCTTCCATAAGTGTGTGGACGCTGAATTGTGTCAAGTAAATAAGATAACTCTCCTTCGCATGTAATCCGACCAGTATATTCAAAGTCTCGCTGATCAGTAATGGAACGGCCACAATATAGCAATCTTGAAGCCTCCCCACTATCTGATATGTCAACATCATATACTTTCAATCGAGATTTCAATTTCTTTATATCGTTTACATGAGGATGAGAAGGGAGTATGCCGAACTCAAAACTCCCTGTCTTATTAAGTTCAAGAGAGATTTTTGGTGTTATAAGCTGATACTCCTCGTCTCTCACATCATGCAGCGTTTTATCATCACAATAAATGCGATACATTACAGCAGCCCTCCTCTATAATCGACCGAAATAGTAGCCTTTCCAGAAAAAGTAAGGATATTTTTCCCTTCTTTGATACAAATACCAAAAACTTTGTTTTTGCCAGGTGAAAGATTATAGATTACCCCTTCATAAGATACCTGTATAGCTGTATTGCAAGAGATTACCGGCACAATTCTTTTTCTTCTGCCTGGTATTACAAGTTTATATGTACCATCCACAACAATATCTTTATAATTTCGGATGATGCCCGTTCTAAAATTAAAAGTATCCCATTCCCAATTTTCAAGACTAGAAAACTTTTCGTATTTATACGGGTCAACGCTCCCAGACAAGGTAAGAGTTCCTTCTACCCTGTCTGATTTTTCTACTTCAACATTTAGCCTTCCAATATAATAAAAATCCGGGTCATTATCTAGGATTATCTTATATTTTCTTCCGGCCAAGTAATTTGCTATCTCAGAGATTCTAATACTCCAATCGTAATAGTCCTGTTCAGGAGTTTCAAATTCAAGAGTAAGGGTTCTGATTTTGTATTTCACATCCCCTCCAGTAAGAGATTCCGTAAAATCCAACACTCCGTCCATTCCCGGAATATCCTGCTCATACGTTTTTGCCTCTGGAAAACCAAGAGTAATTTTTGTCCAACCAAGTCCCCAGTCCTTAAGGGTATGTTTGTTTCCAATCTGCACACCTAAGCTTCCTCTGTACATTTTAAACGCCCCCTCTTGCTTTTCTGGCTGCCATATTTCCTAAGTACGCATCAATATAAGGCACCGAAGTCCTCGCTATCTCCCGTCCATCAAGATTAGTCACAAGCTCAATCTTTTCTGGTCCATTGTAAATTGTCTGACCTGCATCTCCTGCCAGTGCCGCTGTAAGCTGAGGCTGAATACTTGCAGATACTTTTGATACCTGTCTCGATAAAGCCGCTTGTGTTCGACCTGCAATATCCGGAAGAGATACTTTTAAGTTTGCCTTTGCAAAACGCTCTGCAAGGGTCTCTGATACATTTTCAACCTGACGGTAAAGTCGCGGAGCTTCTGCTTCATGTCCCTTTTCGGCTCCTTGTATGTTATAAACACCAATCCGCTTAAATACCCTTGATGGAGATTTTATTTTCAGCTTCTTTTTGGCAGTATTTATAAGATTGTTACAGATCTTCTTCATTGCTTTTGAAAGGTTTCTTGACTCACTATTCATTCCTGCCGTAAGTCCTTTTGCAATATTTGTTCCAATCTGGTTCATTTCTACATACAAATCATCTGTTGCCTTTTTCAGTTCAGATTCATATTCTTTTTGAATCTTAGCAAAATCATCAGCAAAGAAATTCTTTGAAAAAGTTTTTGAAGAGGAATAGATTGCGTTCCAATCATTTAAGTACGCTTTCTGCTCTGTTGCTGTCATTCCCCTGAACCAGTCCATATAAGCTGTTGCTTCATCCATATTCATCCCAAGAATCTTATTCATCATTGACTCTGGGATTCTGCCTTCAAGGGCTTTTAAATTTTCCTGATATCTCTTAATATCTGCAATATTCTGTTTCAGATCATAAACATTCCCCCAGGACTGCTGTTTTTCTGTGAGAGTATCCATCCTATTCTTGATATCGTTATACTTTGTCTGATAGGTTTCTGATAATTCCTGTATCTTCTTTTCTGCAATCTTAGTAATACGGGAAGCTTCCTTTTCAAAGGCATCATTGTAAGCCGCTGCCGCTTTTTCTCCGGCCGTTTTAAGCTGTGACTCCTGTTTCTTATCTGCAGCTTTCATCTGCTTGAGCCTTTTCTTTAATGCGGCTTTTCTCTTCTTGTTTGCCTTTTTGCTTCCTAGCTTATCAATTTTATTTTGAAGTGCCTCTTCTTTCTTCTGATTGGCATTAGATAGACTTTCTTGCTGTTGATCAATAATTTCCTGTATTGTTTCAGAAGAACGAGACTTTGATGTGCTCAGCGATGTAGATAATCCAGACAGCAGATTGCTTCCTATTTCAGAATAATTTCCACTTTTAGAAGCATTTTGTGCCGCACTAAGTGCTCCGTTCACAACACTTTCCATTTCTCCGACAAGCTCGCTTTTAGATTCTCTTACACCTTTTGCAATGCCTTTCGGGATATTCTTTCCGATAATGTTCTTGAACTTCCGAGAAGGAGAATGAATATCAAGTTCATCTGCAGAAGCTGTTAGAGCTGAGGCACACATTGATCTTGATGCATTAACTACAGAATCGGTATTATCCTTGATGCCAGCTGCCATGCCGAGAGGTAGGTATTTACCGACCTCATTTTTCATCACCCTGGATGGTGATTTAATCTTAGCTGCAGCTTTCGCAGCCGCTACGGCCGCTCTTACCGCACTTCTAGCCGCTGCCGTTACAAATGGAGTCCCTGAATGAATACCGGATGCGATACCTGCGGCCATGTTTCTTCCGGCCGACACAAATCCGGCTTTTCCGGAACTTGCACCCGTCTTTGCAGAAGTAGATAGCGTTTTTCCTGCTTTTGAAGCCGCTCCTTTTTGGGATGCTACGCCAGAAATATATGACTTAGCATTTTTACTACCAGCAGATTTCCACTGCGAAGTTGTAGAAGCTACACTCGTTGCTCCGCTCTTGCCAAGTTCTTTTCCTGTCTTCTTTGCAGTGCTTACCGCCTTCTTACCTTCGTCTGTAACAGATTTATAAGTACTTTTTGCTGCAGCACTATTATTGGTTGCTTTTAACTTGCTATTTTTCTCAATCTCTTTTTTGGTACTTTTTGCTTTCCGACTCGCTGTATTAAGCGATGAAGTATAAGCTGAGGTATTTATCCCTTTAATCTTGCCATTTCCAATATCTTCAACATTCTTCTTAATCTTAGTCGCTTTTTCTTTTGTCAGTGTCTCTGCCTGTGTTGTCGATGCTACACCAGAACCGCTAAGCAGTTGATTTATTGCCTCATCAACACTAATTTTGCCTTGCATGATACTTTGAGCTAGTTCTTCCGGAATTTCTTTTCCAGAAATGCCTGCTTTTTCTGCTGCACTGCTAAAATCCAGAAGCGTGTTCATCTGATTAATCACTGATTGAAAGTTTATCGAGCCATCTGAAATACCCTGCAATAAATACTGAGGAATTTCCACTCCGGCTTCCTGTGCCTGTTGAATTAATCCGTCAAGATTAATAAGCCTTTTTAAGTCTTCCCCCGTAGTTGGAGCTTTATAGTTTCCGGCTTTAATGTTTTCTAATACTGTCTCTGGAATTTTCTTTGCTTTTATTCCGGCATCTTTCGCAAGTTTGTCTAAATTAGAAAGAAAATCACTATAATTTGTCTGAGTTGTAAATTTATCAGAATATGTTGTGAGTTCTTTGTTGGCTGCATTAAGATTCTTTTCTGATTTATCAAGAGCTTTCTCTGTTGTTTGCAGGCTCTTCTCATATTTCATTAAATCTTCTGCGGCTTTAGCTAACTCTTTATTTCCACTTCCAAGTCCCTTTTCTTTTTCAAGCTTATCAAATTTTTCTTGCGCTGCATTCTTCTTTTCAAGTGCTTCCGTATACTTCTCTGTCGCATTCTGATTAGCTACCTCAGCCTCTGCAACTTTTTCTGCTGCACTTTCCATTCCTGACTGATATGCCTTTGCCATTGCCTGCTCTTTTAAAGCTTGAATGTTTCTTTTGATTGCCGCAGTGGATTGATTCAGCTTATCTTTCTGCTCGTCATATTGTAAATTCAAATCCGGTAAGATATCATTTAACTGCTGTACTGTACTTTTTATCTGCTGTTTTGTTCCAGCATCCTTTTCCTGTACACCAATCAGACTCTTCAATTTAGAGAGAAGATTATCTGCCTGAACTCCTTGGGTCTTTACATCATTGACATTTTTCGCATTATCTTTATGCATGGAACGAATAGAACTTGCTACTTCATCCTGTTCCTTTTTCAATTTCTTGCAAGACTGTGCAAACTTGTCTGCTTCAGTTGTACTTTTTTTCTGTGTTAAAGTATAAGCAACCATTCCGGCCGTTAATGCTCCACCGGCAACAACTGCTAATGCAATAGGATTCGCCAATACACCAATCGCTCCAGAAAGAAGCCCTGTTGCTGTAGTGGCTGCCAATGCTTCTCCTGTGAACAATTTCACAACTGTTCCAAGAATCGTCATTCCCGTGCTTGCGCCAGCCATAGCAACTTGCGTCTCCGCAAAAGCAGTAGAAATCGTCTTTACGACCGTATACCCCTTAACAACCGTCAACAAGCTAGCTGCTACTGGAAGTACAGTCTGAATATTTTCACCGGCAAACTGCGCTGCTCCTCCAAGAACTTTTAAACCACCAGCACCAACAGCCTTTGCAGTAGTACCTAAGTTTTTCACAGTCGTAATCGTTTCTTCTGGGATAATCGCTTCAATGCCGTTGTCTTTTATCGTGGTCGATAAACTCCGGATTTCTGTCGCGGCAGCTCTAACAGCTTTCTTAGCAGGATTCTTGATATTATCATACAATTCAATTCCTGCTGACTCTGCCGCAGAACCTAATTCATATAATGCCCCCTGTAGGTTATCATTCATGATATCGGCCTGATCCTGTGCCGCTCCAGATGCATTATCAATCGCTTTTGATAAATTATCAAAATCTGACTCGCTTGCATTTATGATTGCAAGCAATCCAGACATTGCTTCCTGGCCGCCAAGTGCAGAAGCGGCGGCGGCTTTCTCATCTTCCGGAAGTCCTTGTAGCGAATCCCTCATGTTTTCCATCACTTCCATAAGGGACTTCATGGAACCATCGGAGTTTTTAATGGAAATTCCGTACTTTTCCATAGCTTTCGCCGCATCGGATGGAGGGCTTGCAAGGCGTGTAAGTATACTTCTTAAAGATGTACCTGACTGGCTTCCCTTGATTCCTGCATTTGCCATTAATCCGATTGCCTGAGATAAATCTTCTATGTTGTATCCAAGTGTTCCAGCAAGTGGTGCAGCATATTTGAAGGTTTCCCCCATCATTGCCACATTTGTGTTAGAACTGCTTGCTGCTGTTGCTAATACATCCGCAAAGTGAGCACTATCACCTGCCTTTAATCCCATGGCTGTGAGAGCATCAGTCACAATATCAGAAACCGTTCCAAGATCTTCGCCAGAAGCCGCTGCTAAGTTCATGACACCGGGAAGACCATCAATCATCTGCTGTGAATTCCAGCCAGCCATAGCCATATACTTAAGTCCTTCTGAAGCTTGCGTAGCAGAGAACTTTGTTGTAGCCCCCATTTCTTTCGCCTTGTTCGTTAATGCTTCTAAATCTTTTCTGGAAGCACCAGAGATTGCCTGCACTTCTCCCATCCCAGCTTCAAAAGACTTCCCCGCATTAATAGCAGCTGTGCCGGCGGCAACTGCTCCAGCACCAGTAGTAGCCGTAATCGTGCTTACAATACTTTTTATCTTACTACCTGCACCAGTCCAATACTGTGTAGCCTTTTCAGAAGATTCTTTATAAGGCTTGCTTGGATCAGACTCTGGTTTACTGGATTCTCTGGTCTTTTCCCGTTCCTTATACTGTTTTTTCTCTTCTTCTGTTACTCTTTTACTTGATTTCTTTACTTCTTCTTCTGCCTTTTTTGCAGAATCAATCACCTGTTTACTCGCAGAACTGGCTGTATTTTTTACTTCCTGTCCTGCCTGCTTTGCAGAGTTTTCTGTCTGTTTAGAGACCTGCTTTGCAGAAGCTTCAATCTGTTTTACTGACTGCTTAACAGAACTTTCTGCTTTTTTTGCAGCTTGTGCAGTGTCTTTTTCAAGGCTTTTGCTTAAACTATCAAGCTCCTTTTCTGCTTTTTCAGAATTAAGCTCAACTTCAATCTCAATATGTCCATCCGCAGACATAACTAAACCTCCTATAAAATTCGTCTGCGTCTGTCATCCATGTTCACACTGCACGTTCCTTAGGGCTGCAGCTCCATCCCTTATAAAATTCCTGTCAGATCACCATCACCAAGAAGTGCCTGCGTGATTTTGTCCTGTCTTTCTCTTTCTTCCTCTGAAATGTCTTCTGGAAGTTGGTACAACCGCTTCATCCGGTTGTAAAATGCTTTCTGTTCTTTCTCCATTCCTTTCGTATCGATTACGCGATACGTTATAATCTTGCTTATCATACAGTCCTCAGAAAGAGCAGAAAAAAGAGCAGAGAACTTCCACCAGTGAAGTTCCTGCTCTGCTAAATCAATATGATATTGTTCAAAGAAAGCTGCGTAAATATAATCTGCATCATAGTTATAATCATAAATCTTTTTTCCGCTTCCCGACTTTTTCGACTTCTTTTTATCAATGTTTTCTTTTCCACATTCATAGAACCATAGCATCGCATTGATTGCTCCGTTGATGTCATTCGGAATCTCTGGATAGTAAAGTTCTAAGCCGTCTTTATACTTTGCAAGTAGTTCGGCTGTCTCTCTATCCATTTCCTTATCTAACAAGCAAAGCTCGTTTGCAAATTCTTTCTGTTTCTCTGTAAGTTCTTTTTTCTGCATCAATATTTCAAATTGAATCGAAGTTCGGAAATCAGAGTTTATCTTATATAATTTTCCATCTACCTCAACTTGCTCTGGCGGCTTGTCCATTAAGATATTCATAATTATGCAAAGAGACCTTTACTTGCGGCTTCTCCATATTCTTTAACCTGTGCGTTGTTTAAACGTGTCAGCTTCTGCGTTGCCGCTACACGTTCTCCCAGGTCATATCCTTTAAACATCTTCTCGGCGGCTCCTTCTCCTAATATAGTATCAAGAAAAGCATCAATAATTTTGCATTCTGCAATAATATCATCCGCACTAAGAAGATTCCCTACTCCTACAACATCTTTTTCATAGTCTTCAAGTGCTTTTGCTGTTTTTGTTGCTTCGGGAATAAATTTTCTTGTTGTCTCTGCTTCCAATGCCGAGAAATAAAACTTCTCTCCATTCCACTGAAATGTCTTATTCATGCTGCCTTCTCCTTTCCTATGCTTTTGGTGTGAAAGTCTTTGTTTCCGTATTAAATGTACCTTCTACTGGATCACCTTTATCGTGAAGTGTACCTTCTACCTGCAGTTCTCCGTCATTATCTGCAAAAGAGGAAATTTCCACTGCGGTATTAAAACATCTTGCATCAAAAGTATTTTCTTTTGATGCTACTGGTTTATCTAAATCAACACGTACTAAAGAACGTTCCGCATCTCTTCCTGTCTTTCTTAACTTTCCAATAGATACAAAATCCTCAATTACCTTTTCTGAAAGAATCTGGTCCGCTGTAAACGGATGCGTTCCTTCATAAGATGTAATAGAGGAAGTAGAGGATTTATCATTGATATACTTCTTTGAAGAAGTCTGTGCCCCCGGCTCTTCATCTAATTTTTCAAAACCTGTGCCGGCTAACTCATAAGTTTCTCCAACTTCGATATATGCCGCTTCCTGGTATCTCTGTTTTACTTCTTTACTTGTATTCGCCATTATCTTCTAGCCTCCTGTTTATAAATAATCCTGCACTGTATCTGGTACTTTGCCTTGTCAAGTTCTGTATCAAACACATAGCCACATGTGATTGCTTCAATTTTTTTAATTGTCTTGCCGGCATCCAATTCCGGAAAATCTCCTGCCTCAGATACCTCTTCTAACCAGTCTGAAAAATGTTCATAGAATCCGATATTATCAAGATTCTGACGCACTTCTTCTGTGTACAGCTCCCGACTGGAAAAATTAAAAAGACACTGCCGCGTTGTATTCCCGGCAATGTCTCTCTTGGTAACCTGCTGTCCTGGAACAGAATCAATCGAATAGCTCGTGCTATCCTTTCCAAGTCTGTCTACGGAAAGGCTCTTATAATATTCATCAAGATACGGGCATTTCTTTACAATCTCCCGCACCGCTTCCATTACCATCATTTTGCTTTTCCTCCAATATAATCAGCCACGCTCTTGGTAATCTCCTGCCCTCTGTCTGCCCACATTCGCTTATCCCACTCTCTTCCTCTTAAGCCATCGCCTTTATGCTCATAATACTGTCTACGAGCGTAAGGAGTAACATATTCGATAGAATTTTCATGTTCTACGGCTGTATTTTTAAGCGGACCATTAAGGAACGGAACATAAGGATCTGTCTTGCGCCTTACCTCGCTTACCATATACCTCTGTGCCTGCCCGCCTTTTCCAAGCTTTCTTTTTGCCAATATTGCACTAGCAGGGCCTAACCGAACCTTTACCCTCATTCTGCTGTCACCTTCCAATGCTGCATCGTAGGGCTTCCGTTATCGTTAGTTTCTATAACAGCAATTACCCTTACACTGTCATACTTATCTTTAAGGTATTCCACATCTTTCTGCTTTGTAAGTTCGTCTGTGACAACCCCTTTAACAATAATATCCTCTGGAGCAAGTGTGAAGAATTTATCCTTTTCCTGCTCTGAATTAAAATTAACCGGAGAACAATATTTTTTCTCTGTATCAATCAGAAATGGAATATACACCTCTGCTACATCGGCACTTACTACTCCAGTATCAGATGGCAGGACCTTTGTTACATCCTGCCAGTTTACTCCTTCAAGTACTGTCCGGTAATATTTATTGCTTCCTTCGTCTCTGTCATAGACTTTATTATAAATCGTCACAGAAGCGTTAGTGATCATCATAAACACCCCCTATATAACAATCCGGTTGTGGCAAGGTAAGGATATGCGGCAGCATATTGTTTTTTACGAAGAACTTTTTCTTTAATCTGACCGTCTGCCTGCTCTGTTACATAAGAAACTGACAACTTTCCAACTGTTTCAGACTTCTTTTCCCCTTCCGTAGAGCTTTCAGCTTTATAAATAACTTCCGCAACTGCACAGGCTGCAGCTTTCACTTCCTCTGGAATATTGTTTTCATTTACTCTTGAAAAAGTAATCGCCTTAATATATGTGCTTGCCCTTGTGATCACACGCTGGAACTGCTCGTTTGGGATAATATTACCGCCGTACTCTGTCATGTAAAATGCAAGGTCCGCATATCTTACCATGAAGTCACCACCTATCCTCTCGAAATGATTCTTGCAATCGGGATTGCCTTATGTTTGATTGTCTTTTTTGCAGAACCAGCTTTACCATTGTTTACAAGTTCCCAGTTTGTTCCGTTCGCAAGTTCATCATCCGTAGGAGATTTTGCTGCCATAGATTTTCTTGTGAAGGAGATTCCATAAGGTGCAAATACTTTTCTCTGTCTCATGTAAAGGGTATCTTCGCCGCCGTGTTTCTTTGGGTCACGATACATTTCATATGGTACTTTTGCCCCAATATCCTCATAGTCAAAAGCTCCATCGCCAAGGACAAAAGTTGTGTATTTCGTGTATGCTGCAGCATAATCACTCTGCCCTTTTATTCCGCTTTCTGGAACATCTTCTGTTGGCATAGAATCATCAATCAGAACTAAGCGGCCATTCCAAGTTGCAAGGGTTAATTCTCTCTCAACTCCATTTGCATCTGTCTGTGTCATGTATTTTAATAGTTTCAGATTTTCAAGATTGGTTGCCACAGTACTATGCATGATAGCCATCGTGAATTTAGACTTATTGTCTCCGGCCGCTTTCTGAATCGCAGTATTTAATGTATCTGCCTGCACAACATTTTTGATATTACCATCCTTATCCGTTACGGTTACTCCTGTAATATCTGTAGTATGTTCATCAACAAATGCCTTGTCCTCTTTTCCTGTCATTGCAAAGATTCCTGTTAAAATCTTTGTCAGGGTCAACTGGTCAAGGTCTGCTTTATAATCGCTTACCTGTGCCGCTACATTATCCATGAAGCTGACACCGCCTGTTACATCCTCGGAGAAGTCACGCTCTGTCCAACCTTTCATACGGCCAATAACGACAACCCCTCTTTCAAATGTCTCTGTTCCTTCGGATTCAAGGTCTGTTTCACCATCATAGTTCTGTGCAGTACCACCAATAAGTCCATGCATTGGAAGAACTGCATAAACGGTTCCTGTCTGAGAATTAAAGGTACGCTTGATATCCTGATTGCCTTTTAAAGCTTTTGATTTAATCAGTTCGTTTCTCTTTAAGTTTGGGATCCTCTCTGTATAGGCTCCAAAAGCCTGAGGATTAAAACTTTTTGAATCAAATTTCTCTCCTGCCATTTTCTACTCCTTTTTTAAATCTCTGCTCCCGGATTCTGTGCCATATAGTCACACAATTCGGTATATGTCATTTCGCTCGGTTTCTTTCCTCCGACACTGCCAGAACCACCGTTTGTCCCTTTTACAAACTCTGGTGCCGGCTCATCGCTTTCAAACAGATAATCATTATCTGCCTTAATCTGAGCAAGCTGCTCATCCAGACCAACAATCTTTCCATCGTTGAATTTCAGTCCATCCATATCGAGAAGTGCTTTGACAGCTTTGGCATTCTTGGCTTTTGCTCCAGTCAGTGCTGCAGATAATGCATAGTCAAATTTCATCTGGGAAATCTGTTTATCCGCATCGGCCTTTGCCTTTTCTGCCGTCTCTTTCCAGTCATCCGCTGCTTTTTTAATTCCATCAATATCCATGTCTTTAAACTTCTGGATTTCGGTATTGGCATCGTTTACCTGCGTTCCAAGAGATTCTGCCTTTAACTTATAGCTGTCTCTTTCCTGGATAGCTTTTTCTGCTTTTTTCTGTTCTACTGCAATGTCTTTTCCGTTCTCAGCCATAATCTTATCAATCACTTCCTGGGAAAGATTAAGGCTCTTTAAAAATTCTGTTTTCATGTCTCCTGCTCCTTTCGTATTAGGTTGTTTTAGGCGTGTAACCGACCGCCACGAACCGACTGTTTAAGGTCTCATCTGCTGACCAATATCCAGTTTAACCCTGCTGGTGGGAGATATTTGGATCACCTCCTAGTTTTTATGAGTTATCTTAGCTCCCCACTCCGGTAAGAAGTTGATTTCGTAGTGATACTTATCCACATTCGCTCCCGAAACATCTTCAACGACATACATTGTATAATCATTCAGATAAACCAAATCTTTCTTATACTTTCCCTCTGCTGTTTCGATGATAACTTCAAGCTCGTTATCATTATTATTCTGCAAAGCAAATGTTCCAGTAAGTTCAAGCAATACAGTGTCAGTTCTGGCATTAATCACTGTCAACTTTCTTGTTACGTTAAAATTGTCAGCTTCTTGGGATACATTCTGTGATACTTTGTAAGATTCCGAACATCCGGTAAGAACTCCCAGTGCTAATACTGTCGCCATCACTACTAATAAAATCTTCTTTTTCATCGTTTTTCCTTTCTTGCGCCGGCGCAATTAAACCATTAAGTCTATATTTTCCATTACTGCTCTCGCTTCAAGTACCGCCATATAATCTGCCATAGCTTTAAGCTGCATATTGTAAGTGCTGCGTGGGCAAGTAGGTTCAAAGGCAAGCGTTCCCTCATCCCATTTCTTAAGCATTTTTCTTAATCCGTCAAAGCGAATCTCTAACTGCTTATATTCTGCCTTAAAACGTTCCTTATAATCTTCGCTCACCATACCCACTGCAGTTGCTGGAAGTTTATTCTCATCGTATTCTCTATAAGCTTCCTCAAATGCATATGCCGGAGACCAACTTACATAATCATCACTGTACCTCACGAGATAGCCTGCATCCTCTGGATTTTCGTCCGTTGGAATCTGCCAGCCTCTGTAGTTATTGTAATCTCCTCTTGTCATTGGTCTTGCTTCAATTACTTTTGTTCCAACATACTTTTTCATGTTCTCTTACCTTCCTTTTCTTAAAAATTATAAATAACCTTGCAGTCGTTGACGTTTCCGTTTGCCAACTGATACTCAATCACTGCAGGATATCCGTTTTCTTCTAACCATTCTCTCACTTTTGCAAATACGCTTTCCTTATACTGCACGGTAATTCCATCGTGTCCGTTTCGGCTATATGCTGTTCTAACAATTTCATCTGTAAACAAATCAAGTTTCTGAATGATCGCCGCTACCGCTTTATCGTGCGGCTTTCCGTTCATCGACATGATTCCAAGTTCTTTTGCGATAGAGGTACAATCCCAAAGTTTGTTATCTTCTGTTATTATCGGAGAACGAACCGGATAACCGTTATCTGTGTAAATCCTTACAATTTCCGCTGCAATGAACTTATCATCCACACCAGCTTTACCTAACAGACCACTGATATTTTTTGCCATCTGATTAACAGAAGAGAGCTTTTCTTTCCCGCCATTCTTTTTCTTTGGAGCTTCATAAGAACCTGTTTTGCGAATCTGTGGGAGAACCTCATCCGTTACCCAATCGCTAAATTTTTCTGCTTCTGGCTTACGACTCTTGAAAACAAGTTTATAAACACCTGATTCAGTAAGAAATTTTTCACCTGCATTATTCAATTTTCGGATGTCCTTATCTCGGACATCTGAGTTTTTAACTATAATTGCCTGCCTCTGATTCATTTGAGCAAGATAATTTCTCACTGCGCTCTCTGAAAGATCTAAACATTTTCCAACGTGCTTTGAATTAAATAACACCCGTCCATTCAGTTCAAACACTTCCACATCATGTCCTTCAAAAATCATTAAGTTATTCATTGCAATTCTCCTTTCTGAATCACTAAAATAAGACGCAGCCTTTCACTACGTCTCGTGGTTCGTTTGGGGAGGTCAGGAGCATACCCTGACAGGAGTTCTCCCCATGTTAAAAATGAGTATAAAAATAACACGCCTGATATATCGAGCGTGCTAAATTCAAATTTATTATTCTTTCTTCTGTTGTCCTTCTACCTTGTCTTTAATCAACTGGTACCAACCGTTATTTTCATTATCAAAATGTGGGCAATTATAATCTTTTGCGGACAAATATTTCTTTGGTATTTTCCCATATGCTTTACATAAGGTTTGGCGGCGATTACTATCAAAGTCTGCCTTCTTGCAAGCATCACAAAGAGGTATCGGACTTGCAACGGTAAACATGCCTGGAAAATCATCAAAACTTGGACCTAATTCGATTTCACAATACTTTCCATTTTCGTCATAATAATATCCCTTTTCTTTCATAAGATTGCCTCCGCTTTTATGTAATACCTATCATTTTCCTTTTCGATATTTTTTATTTTACAGCGAAAACCTCTTTTAAACAATACTTCCTGCTGATTTTTATATTTTTTAATTGCTAGACTTTCTATGTACAAACAACCTCTGTATCCCTTCGGTACTTCTATTTCAAAATGTACATTTCTTCCCCCATATTGAATATCCCTAAATGAAGTTGACGTATAACCAATATTAGTTAACGTTTTTCCTACCAATCTCTCCATATCATGCTCAGAATATTTAAATCCTTTTGGGAATACATTTAGAAATTCCGGTATCGTATCTCGATGAACGACTATCTTACGTTCAGTAACTCCCTTATCCAATGCAGAGTCCAATAAGTCCATATACTCCCGCTCTTTTTCAATCATTTGCGGCTTGCCGGAATACAGTGCCCGGTTTACCCTGTGAGCGGCAAAGCCTGTATATCTTTGCACTGCCAATCTTTCCTCATCCGACAACTTATCAAGCTGCTTCGCCATCTGCATCTTAGATGTATGTCTTTTACTTGCCCATACCGCTTTCTGTGCAACGCTTTTATTAAATCCAACGATATTTCCTTCTGAGTCCAATACTGCATGAACTTGTGTCCTTGCAGACTCATATCTTCTTCCGGTTTGCCTGCAAAATTTTTTAAGAGATTTCTCCTGCTTTTTTAACTCTGCCGACTCACTTTCAAACCTATTTGTCAGCTCTGCTTTTAATGTATTACTATCTGTATTTTTTATTCCAGCATCATATCCTGTAAGTTTTCTTTTTGTTGCTCTTATCTTTCTTTCCTGTGAACGCTGCATCTGACTCAACTCATACTCTGTATATTTTTTACCATTGTACTCGTACTTTCTGGCACTATAATCGTCAAGCATTTCCTGTGAATAAGCTGGTGCAGATATTCCAGGAAAGAACGCATGAAAATTGTGCCGACAGTTCCAGCCACAAAGCCCCGCACCAGTTCCATATCCGGTACTTTCATAAAATGGAGGATATCTGCTATCTTTTCCAGAAACACAAAAGACTTTTCCTTGCCACACTGCATGAGTTGGTCTTGCTCCTGAGTGGGCGGTTGTTTCTACATGATCACAGCCAGACTCTTTGACATATTGAAGATTCATTTCCGCTGCCGACTGATTTACCCCGGTTAGAACGGCTCTCCTTACTGCTACGTCTAACTTATCTACATGCCCGGATGGATATAAAACCTCGGTTCCCTGCACCGCCGCTTCCTTAATTGCATCCGCAATCGCTTTATCATAACTAAAAGCTCCGGTCTGTACTTTCATCATTGCTTTATTGCAAGCGGTTATGTAAGCACTTTGCGTTTTAACAGCCGTTGTTAAAGTAAGATTATTAATCTCTTCTTTTGTCTTTCTTAGATTTGCTGCAAGAATCTTCTGCATCGTTTCTGACTGATGAAGTTTTATCTCTTTTTCACCTGCAGCTTTATAAATAACTGCTTCATTCTTAAGGTTTCTTACTCCCGCTTCCTCAAAAACTCTTTCGACTTCTGTATTCACATATCCAGAGACCTGCGAAACACGCTTTAGAACATCTTTATACAGGAGCCCCGCTCCCTGCAAGATTTCTGCTTGCCATCTTGAAGTTTCCGTTACTTCTCCGGTTTTTACAAGACGTTTTGATATATCTGCTATAATCGCTGTGCTTAACGCATCAACCAGGGCAAGTAGCTGATCTGAAAATTTTTCAAGGTATTCCGGCTCTAGCATAAAACACCACCTATTCTTCTGCTATCTGAAAACGTTCATCCTGCTGAGGCATCATTTTCAAAGCTTCCTCTTCTGACACACCATACTTGGCTGCAACGTATAATTCTTTTCGGATAAAGCCGGCAACCGCATCCTGCTGCATACTGGCAAGTTCCTGTTCTTTATCAATTACGATAGAATCATCCCAGTCAAAGCTCATCTCGTATTTCTTTCTGCCAGAAAGTCCAGAAAGTTGAGCCATGACATCCATAGCATATACTAACTGTTCTAATGCAGTCTGTAATGACTTCTGGATATCGGATACCGTACTATAGGAACGCTGTTTACTTGCTTTAATCTCTTCCGCAGTCTTATCAACGGTATTTGGGTCACTTAATGTCCCGTAAGCAAGCCCTACATTAAACTCTATCCTGCGAAGAATCGCATTAAATCCATTAATAAGGTTCTCATCACGAATAGCCGGTGCAAACACTTTATATTTCTCGGCATTATCATCAAGGTCCATCATGCGAAACAGTCTGTCCTTGCCCTTTGGAAACTCATAATTTCCCTTATCATCCTTTTTAAACAAGGTAATGTCTGCATCAATCGCAAGCTCCGAACCCTCAAACTCCCAAAGGAGTCTTGTCCACTGATTGTCCGCTTCCTTAATGTCATTGATAGCTCTGGAATATACAGAAACACCAAGAGGCGAGGTATCGTCCACATTATTCGCATTAGGAATCTTGAAATAGGCAAACAGTGGCATCTTTACATTCTTAAGCGTAACTTCTTCCTGAAGATTAGCCCATTCCGGTATAGCAGTAAGAGGAACTTCTTTCCCCAAAACCTCAACATTATCAAGATCCTGTTTCACAAAAGCTTTGTTGTTTATGTGATACATTGTGCCTTCGTGTTGATGATACTCCAGTCTGGTATATACCTTTTTCCCTACCGTTAAGCTCTCAGCGAATACCGCTGCCGTAACTTCCCCTCTGGAATTAAACTTCGTAGGGAAGAACCTGTCCGCCTGAACCATATCTACCTCTATATGCCCTTCTGATGCATAAGGTTTCATTGCTAATCCGCCCTTAGCACAGGCATATTCTGTGTATTTACGGATATCGCTGATAACTGCCTGATACTCTTCGTTAATGAAGTCATTTCCTGTAACTTCTGTTTTCAGTTCCAGCGTAACAAGTCTTGCGAACTCTCCGGCAATAGCAGCAGGCAATCCACAAAGCTTTATATTCTTTTCCTTCCAGGGCGGTTCATTTTTATACATCTTAGCCCAGAGATCAATCCCGTTCGCCATTTTGTCAGATACCGCTACCTCAACCCCGATGGCATCTTTTATTTTTTCTCTTCCAAGCATCTTTCTAATCACCTGCCCTATTCTTTCGATAAATTCTTTTATCATCTATCTCAACTCCATTTTCGTTCCCGTCTTATGATGGTATAAGCAAAATATCGTGCAGCATCCATGCAGTGATCGAACTGCTTTACTGGCTTATCCTCACCCCGTTCAATTGCCTTTTCATCCCAGATATAGGAACCAAATTCTTTAATCGTTTCCTTACAATCTTTAAGAAACAATAAAACTCCCAGATTAAGAAGATTTCCAACAAAACGTATCCCATCGAGAACATCGTTCTTTGCTTTCTTAACCTTGAAGCCCCTTTTTTTAAGCTCTGCAATAAAGGAAGCTGCGGCCGGATCTACAATGATTGATTCTATTTCAATTCCACTGACGAACTCTTCCATATCATCCGCATACTCACCATCTGTTTTCTGTTCCGCTTCATCTCTTCCAGAATAGTAATATTCTTTTGTAGCAACCCACTGCCCTTTTCGGTTCTTCTCCCAGAGTAAGAAAACAGTTGCATTCTGGGTACCGTAATCAACACTTACATACTTCCTACCGACATAGCTCTGCGACTCTGATATGACGTGCTTTTCTTCACTGAACATATCATAGATAATACCTTCCGCTACAGCCCAAAGGCCTAAGATATACCGTTTATAAAACACACCGGTATACATGGAGCGGTATCTCTTCTTAATCCGCTCCGATAGACTGAGGTTATCATCCATCGTGAAATGAAGATATACTATCTTCTTTTTTTCTGCTTTATCAATCCAATCAGTTTTAAACCAATGATACGGACCATCCGGATTGCAGTTAAACCAGTACTTTGAACCGTCTACGGAACATCGTCCTGTTGCCTGGTTGACAAAACTTTCCGGCATCAGGGCAACTTCATCAAAAAAGACCCCTGCCAGGGTAATACCCTGAATGAGGTCTTGTGAGCGTTCATCCTTGCCACCAAAAATATAAAAATAATTTTCCTTTCCATTTCTGCGAACAATTACGAGATTGTCCGCTCTATGGTCTTCTACATAGTAACCGCGGCTTTTAAGCATCAGTTTCAGCCAAAACAAAACATTTCGCCTGAAAGAACCGATTGTTTTTCCGCACATCGCAAAGTTTTGACCGTCAAACGATTCCATCGCCCACATAGCAAATGAGAGCGACATAGAGACTGTCTTGCCCGAACGTATTGCTCCATCTGCTATGATGCCGTCCATATCGTGAACTGGAGAGTTTGGCATCCACCAGGTAAGGATTTTCTTTTGTTTACGAGAAAATGGTCTAAACTTAAAGGCTGCTTTCTTTACTCTTCTTCCCATACTGCGTATGCCTCGCCTTTCAGTGCTTCTAGGAAGCCATCATCTTCTGTTTCTTCTTCATCCACACCAGATATAATTGCCGTCTTCGCCCTGATCTGCTCGATCCTAGCTTTCTGTTCTTCTGTTGCAAGATCATAATTACTATGCAACAATTCATCATATTGCTTTATCAAGGACCTTAATTCTCCCTGTGCCCTTGCCTGTGCTTTTAAAAATGTTGCCTGTTTATCCCATGCCTGTTGTACCTCCCATTTTTCACCTATAACATTTCCCTCTTTTTCCTCTATCTTTTCAATTGTTTTATCCTCGTGGTCCTTTACATACATGATCTGCTGCGCTCTTACGATGGCTGCATAAGCAATCTGTATATTTTCCCAGAGAATATCAAGAGGATTTTTCTTCTCAATGTCCTGGATAATAGAAAAGGTTTCTTCCGGAAGATACTTCGAGAAGAAACCATGCTTTTCTGCGTTTTTATTTCCTGGTGGGCCAGTTGCGTTTCTATTCCCCGGCTGCCCACCTCTTTTTGTTTTCGCAACGTTGCGTTTTTCTTTTGCAACGTTGCAATCCCATTTATATCTATTTTTCCAACTTCGGACCGTTCCTTCTGGTACACCTAATCGATTTGCAATCTCAATTAGTTTCTGCCCTTTTTTGTATAACTCTTTCGCTTTAATTATTCTTTTATCAGGCTTTCTTGGCATTTATCACCACCTCTTTATTCGTCGTTTCGGAAATATTCCCCTCCAGGAATCGAACCTGGGACATTTGTGCTCTACCACTGAGCTAAGGAGTTGAAAAAAGCACCCCGAAGGGTGCTTATTCAAGTATTCTTCTTTTTATCGTCCTCTGCTTCTTTTAAATAATATTTATAGCTTACTAAAAACAAATTAATACAAGTTCCTAATAAAGATACTGAATATAATATAATAAATAAAAATAAATATATGACAATAAAAGTAATAATATATGTGATTTCAACATAAAATGGCTTATCTATATAAGATATTAAATAAATTGTTAACAGGATAATTATTTCACATGCATCTATTCCACCTATAAAATAAAAGCTATACAAAACATTTATAATTGCGTCCCCTTTATTGTCATCATCTATATTTTTTACTAACTTATTTGTAATTGTTCCTGTAAAGATAGCCAGTCCACTAATTGTAAATCCTAATAATCCAATTAATGCCACTCCTACACTTATTGAAACACTTCTTATTAATTCGTTAAATTCATTTCCAAACGTTCGTCCGCAAACTTGATACAATGCTATAATCGCAATAATTGATAGTATCAGTGAAAGTATAGCTTCTTTTTCTAAAAAAAATTCTTTCCATTTTTCTGAACTTTTTAACAATGAAAAATATGATGTTTCTGAAATATCAAAATATTCTTTAATTTTCTTCCTCGTCATCATCATCCTCGCTTTGCTTGCTCTTAAGCAATTTCCCCAGTTCATTTTCTGCCTTTATAGAAAAATACTCTAAATCGTCTTTTTCTTTATCTGATATGGTAGCTTTGTAAGGGGCATCTTCTTCACTTGTAACAGTACAATTTTCATTATTCTCGTCTCTGCCTTTTGCAACTAACGAAGCATATCCTTTTTTTATTGCCAATAAAATTCGATCAAAATAACTTGTTCCAATATTTAAAGCGTTTTTACTTTTCGCACTTACCTCCATTTTTGAAATAACCTTTGTTGCTCCACTTTCCCGCACTTCTTCTTCTGATGGCCCAAAAATTCTTGCGAAATCTTTACGATTAGCGTTTGGAGGTATTATAACTGCCTCAACGGAAAGTATTCTACTCATAGCATATAATTTTTCCTTCAATTCTCCAATATTATTTTCCAAGAAAATTTCAAAAGTAATGTTTTCAAAGTATTTTTCAACTAATGCTTTAAAATACTTATTAAACTGATTATACCCTAATGCATTTCTAGTAATAAAAGCAATTTCCTCGCTTTTCAAGTCGAAATAAAAAGTTGAACTTGCCGCACAATTATTAGCATTACTTGTAATTACAGTATCATTTTTCGCATCATAACTCTGTATCTCTCCTTCATAAATTTTAACTAATCGTCCACAAATGACCTTATTTTTACTATTTTTTATCAGATTGCAAAATTTATATGTAACTTCTTTTTCTTCTTCACCTCGTCTTTTTTCTCTTTCTGTATGTCTTGTATTTTCATCTATTTTCTCGAATACCTCTTTAAGAATCTTATCTTTTAATCCATCGTCATCGTATACCTTGTATATTTCAGAATTAATATTAAATTTTGAAAAATAAATTTGAGCCACTTCTTTTCTCCTCCGTGAAACATTTTCTTCTATTCTACTCCTATTCAGTTCAAAATACTATTCCCAAAAATACACAAAAAATACACCCTACATTTCTATAGGATGTATTTCAAGAAAGTTTTACGGAGAAATAACCAAGGCAACTATGCCTTTTTATTTCATTTTACACTCTACCACACTTTGAGGAGACATCGGGAGACATTTTTGAATTTTCTTCAAAAAATCTAATATTTCTCTTCTGGCAGTTTTTCTCTGTATATGCTATTTTTCTTTTCGGAAAGAGAGAATTCATTCTCATAGCCACTTGTGCCCAAGTCAGTCCCTCGATATAATAAAGTCGGAACATAATCCGGAGTTCACTTTTTTCGATAGATTCTATGTATTCCTCTGCCTGATTGGTAAGTTCGAGCAGTTCTTCCTCTTTCATCTTTAGGCGTTGTTTTCTCGATATGAGCAAATTCTTTGCTTTAGTATACCCCGGAACCGGAAATCCTTCAACCGTAAAATGCTGTATTCCTCCCATGCCTCCTGAAACTACATCGCTCACCGCTCCTTCTTTCTCAATCTTCTCTAATCGCTCCTCCGTCATTTTTATGAGTCTCCTTAACTCTTTTATCTCCGCTTGCATATCGCAGTACTGGATCAGGACTGACTTTTCCAATGGAATCACCTCTTTCCTGCTATCTATAAATCTTGCCTGTTTTCATGTCTCTGAGTTTAATCCGTCCAAATACTTCAAATTCATCTATTGCCGCTACTGCTTTCATAGCATTAATTGTTCTTGTTACCGAATCTGGCGGCTTATCCGCTGCCCTAATCGCATCATGCGCCGTTTTGTCTTTGTAATGTTCGTGATTTCGTGTATCCATCCTCGTCCCCCCTAATAATCCTTATAGATTCTTTCTCCGTTGCGCCCCCTATACAGCTTTTTCAGTGCTCGTCCTAAGCCTTCGTTTAGTCTATTCTCTACTTCTTGACATGCTAAGGCATCTCCGTCCGCCATCATTTGAATCCATTCTCCTAACGTATCAATCAATGCAAGTATTTCTTTTTCTGTGAGATAAATACTTCTTCCCATATTCTCGCCTCACTTGTTAAGTATGTAAAATACAAATCCTGTATAAATTAATGCTGCTATAATTACTATCGCTTCTGTTATACTCATTCTTTGCTCCCCTCAAATATGCTCATGCAACTCCGGTGGTCCGAACGACTGAGGCTCCAGCTCCATCAAAGCATTATATCTCTCAACATGTTCATCCGGTGTAATCTCATCGTTCATAAGCTCCTGCTCCAATTTATTGTATTCAGCATCTATCCTCTCTTTAAACTCCTGACGGCTTATCTTCCCTTCGATAAGCATACGCTCTAAAATTCTATATTTGTGATTCATGGTCTACTCCATTACTCTAATAAATGGATCCGGCTTTTTAAGATTCCAATTTCCTGGAGAATTACTGGTAATCTTACACTCTGTTCCTTCATCATTACCCATCGGACACATTTCGCACTGTCCATCGCAAGCCTTTTTCAATGTTTCTAATGCCTTATAGAGTTTCTCGCAATTTTGAAAATCCATTCTTATTCTCCCTTCTCGTACATTCCGCAACCAGATATTGGTTTGTATATATATCCACTTCCACTGACTCTTTTTATTTTTCGTGGTTCCAGGTAGACCATATTTCCGCCGTTATCGCATATACCCCATTTGACCCCGTCTCTTTTGCCGAGCTGTGGTTTACACCTTGGACATTCTGGACATTTTATATATTCTTTCATCTCCATACTCCCTTCATGAAATCATTCATCACCTTGTTTCGCCAAGACGTAAGGCTCCTTGTGTCTTCACTCTCCCGGTACGGCTCCGGCAATGGCATCCATGCACTTGTGAAATATCCTAAAGACGCATATGTTCTGCCCGTAAACGGAGCATAAAAAGCTCCTCCCTCATCATCTACTTTCCAAGTACCTACAAGCGGCTCCTGCCTCTCATTTGCAAATGATAAAAGCACACGCTGTCCATTATATGGTTGTTTTTCAATTGGTATCCACTTACTCACTTCTCATCCCTCCTATGCAAATCTTATCTGTTTCTGGTCTCTGTAAATAATTAAGCCTCTTGCTCTATCCCCTTGCTTTAGATACCCACAATTGACTTCTACCAGTTTCTGTGCCATAATCGGCACTACACTATTTCCTATCCTTGCCACTTGTTTTGACTTAGGATACGGTTTCCAGTTATAATCACGATCAATGATATAATCTTTTGGAAAACCCTGTGCTAATTTCAATTCTTCTGGCTGCAACATCCGCAGATAAATATCTAATATTGCATATTCATCTCCAAGAATTGTAATCAGTGCAAATCTGTCTTTTGTCACTATGGTATGTAGCGGTTCATTGATTGCTGAGCCTATCCCACAACCATAATATTCCATTATAAATTGTGATACCCATGTAGCCTTTTGAGCTACTTCTTGTTCAATACCGGCTCTTTTTAATTCTTCCCACTTCACCGCTAATACAGATACTTGTCCAAAGTGACCGGGGCTTGTCGTAATTGTATGTAATGGTTCGCTTAATGCTTGTCCTATTCCAGATTTATAGAATTTTTCAAGAAATGCAATCACCAAACCATATCTATTACTGGTATCTATTGTTTGTAGTGGAGCGGCAATATTTTGTCCTCTCACACCATCCTTTGTTGTTTCGGAATGATACTGAATAACATATGGAGTGATAACTCCAAATCCATGTTTACCTGTAATTGTCGGCATTGGCTCATGAATGTTTTGACCTCTGAAATTATCCCCACTATGATTTACTTGTACTATAAATGGCTCTGGATTATTGAAAACAAATTTTTCTAATCCCTTAGCTGTACGATTCATAGTATTCTTGGCAAGAGGTTTTTTTCTTCCAAATATTGATTTTCCCAAATCTCTGAAATTCAATACACTAGATACTGGAACCCATTTTTTCAGTCCATCTGTCCCGTCCTTGCTATGCGTCTGTACTGGCCATTTAATTTCCTTGCCATCTCTCCTAAACACTGCATACCATCGCTTGCGCGTGGTTGGCGCACCATAGTCTGCCGCTACCAGCTCACGACAATCAAAAATATAACCAAGACTTTTCATTGCCGAAATAAATTTTTTATAATCCTCTCCCTTTCTCTCTGGAATTGGATATCCTTTTGCATCCAGAGGTCCCCACTGTTGTATCTCCTCAACGTTTTCCATCATAATTACATCTGGAAGAATCACTTTCGCATGTTTGTATACCGCCCATGGAAGTATTCTCAGCCCCTTTTCGCGGGGCTTGCCTCCTTTTGCTTTACTATGAGATGTGCAATCCGGACTCGCCCACATAAGGGCTACATGTTGTCCCTTGGTATACTTTTTTAAATCTACTTTAAAGATATCTTCCGTTAAATGCACTGTATTAGGATGATTTGTTTTGTGCATCAAGATTGCATCCGGATCATGGTTTACTGCTATATCTACAGGTCTGCCAAGAGCCATTTCAATCCCCACACTTGCCCCGCCTCCCCCGGCAAAGGCATCAATTATCATTTCTCCCATCTTCACTTTCTCCCGATTTCTCTATAGGATTTCATATAATTTCTCATATCTATTCCTGTACTTTCTAAAAGTCTTAACTTTCTTCATTGTTTCCTTTCTCCCCGACTTCTGTCGGGGAATCAATGGCATATAGCTCCGTGTTGTATCATGGAGCGGTTAACAAGCTACTGCAATGTGTATCTATCCTTAACCCCGGAGGGTGTCCAGCTTTTTCGCCTTCTTGGCAATTCGCTTTGCACTGCGTTCTGTATTTCTTCGATGCTGTCTGCTGGCATAGGGAACTGCCTGTTTTCGTGCAGGCTCTTTGTGCTTCACATCTTTATCATTCATCCGAATAGCATATTCAAGACCTGTCTCTTTTTTTAATGTGTCTATCATTTCCAGCCAGGTAACATAATCCTCCATCAGGCACTCTGTCTTGAAATCGAATCGCTTACGGAAACGCTCTATCCTGGCTGCTCCGAATCCAAATTCATCATGTAATGTCATTGCTGTTAAGATATTTACAGTATCCAGTGTCTGATTCTTTATGTTCTCTATCACCTTATCTACAGCAGAGCGGCTGACTCCGATCGGGATCCCGGTAACACCTCTCATACGAAGTTCTTCTTCTAGTCCTTCGATTCCTTTTTTTCTTGCAACTTCTAGTGCATAAGACATACCTTCCTGTCTTGCACGTTCTAGTTTATCTATTCTGGCCATAATCTTCTCCTATCTGCTTTCAGTAAGCTTTTCTTCCAACGCTGCATAATCATAATCTCGCTGTTCAAAATTATGAAAGCTATTATTGTTGCTTTTCTTCTTTCCTTTGCTGGAGCTTGCTTTTGAATTCGAATTGTTCTTTTGCTTGTTAAGCGGATAAAAACCCTTCCACCCTCGAATAAATGCCGTCTTACATATCAGGATTCTTTCTTCATCCGTATTCCCTAAAGAATATAACTCTTCTTTCAATTCTTCTATCTGTTCCGGTATCAAAGGATATTTCTGATTTTGATTTCTCATAGAAATGTACAATCGAAAAGTCTTCTCCAGTTCCGGGTTGTTAAAATATATATATGTATTATTTTCTTTTCTTTTATTTTGTTGAATATCTGCGTCATTTATCGGTATTTCTGTTGCAGTAATCGCCTTTTCTGTTACAGAAATAGGATTTGAGGGTGCATTTAATAAAGGTTGACCGTTTTTATCAATCAACCGGTATTTATCTTTATTGACTTTGTTCCTAACAGTCACTGAATCGTAGCGTCGCTGAATTCCAGCAGAGGTGATAATATTTTGATTAAGGAGGGTTTTGTCAAACAGCCCTATATCCGCACAATAATAAATCACTTGCAACACAAAGTCTTTTTTCTTTACCCAGCGGTTCCCGATGGTTTTGATTATTTTTACCGCTAACTGCTCCATACTGGGAACCTCTAAGTAATATCCCTCATGATAAATCATGCATAGCAGCACATCATAGATGGTCTGCCCTAATGGACCATATTCATTCATCAGGTCCATGATCTTAAAATCATCATAATAATCAACATCTTTAGAAAAGTAACTAAGCCCTGTCTTGGCTTTGCGGCCCATTAAGCCACCACCTTCCTTATATGCTGTTTATAGTGACCTCCACTCTTGGAGAGTCTGAATAAAATTTCTCCATGGATAACGAGACAATCTGCGTATCATCATGATAAGCAACTTTATTCAACGCATCCAGGATACTCTTTATAACATTATCTAAATCCGGCTTCTTTGTCGGCCGGATAAGACCGGCAAGCATTTGCTGCCGCTTTTTCTTGCTCGTACTCTTTGCGATCGGGTAATAATGCTGTGATATTTGCTCTAAGCTCCTCATCCGCATCAAAGGGATGAACCCCGGTCTGATAGAAACAAGTCTTTACTAAATTCTCATACAAAACTGTTCCATCCGGGGTGTAAGAAAATGTACGACCGCCTGTATGTACAGTTCTGGCCCGGGCCTTTCCTTTCGGAGGGCCGGGCACTGTAAAATGAATTTCCGTCATTGCTTTAATCCTTTAAAAAAACATCTGCTGTCCTTCTGGCACTGCCTCCTGCACATCATTCTGTGTAGGTGCTGGTTCCTTAGTTACCGTGCTATTATTTGTTACTGGCTGTGCTACTGCCTTCTCTTCGATCGCTACCGTCTCTACCGGAGGAACATAAACCTCACCAGCAACATCTTCTGCAAATCCCTTTTCCTCTGCAGTATACATGCCGCCAAATGCTGAAGGAAATGCCTCTCTTAATGCCTGTACTAATGCGACCTTGCGGATCATCGTAGATGGCTTCTTGCTCCACTGGGAATTTAAGCTGCCATCTTTCTTTCTTCCTGCATATTCGTCAAAAGAAACTTCTGCTTCGTATGCATGACTTCGGTCTTTACGGTAAACCTTCGCCCATCCTCCAAGAATCTCTTCGGAAGGAAGCTTAAAGCATCCGGTTCTGTGAATCACTTCTCTTGTCTCGGCATCCATTACAATGATCCCCGCTTCAAAACCATCGTAGTGTTCATTGGCTTCTGCCCGTTTCATGTAAGCCTCTTTACCGATAACCATTGTAGCTGGTTCATTGCCGTATTTAATGCAATACGCTTCTTTTGTCCAAGGGTTTAATCCGCTGTTTTTGCAGAGATTCATAAACATTACTACTTCGTTCATCGTAACATTATCTTTGTTTCCGGAAATCATATATTGTTTCACGACTTCCGGAGTAAGTTCAATCTTCATTCCTGCTACCTCATAAGATGCAGACTGGACGTTCTGAAATGCTTCTGTTCTTTTCTTTGCCAATGTGTTTGATACTGCCATTTAAAGTTCCTCGCTTTCTAAAATATCTACCTGTTCGGCATTTCTTTTAAGTTTCATCAATACTTCATTTAAGTAAGCAAACTGTGTTTCGTTCGCTGTGATCGCGATCACTACTCTTTTACGTCTGAGTTTTGCTGCCTGCTCCTGATAATTTTCCGGGATAGTCGGCTGCTGTGTAACAATATTTTCCGGATCCGGCTGTTTTTCCGGAACAGGGGCAGATTGTACCTTGCCGGCCATTTCTACCCTGTCAGCCTCTTCTTTTCTCCTACGCTCTTTTTCTTCTGCTTCCTGTTTCTTTTGTTCTTCGTAAAGAGCTTTCTTCTTTGCTGTATCTTCAAGCTGCTGTTTTTTTGCCATTGCAGCCATGAGGTCAAAGCCTTTTAAATACTCTTCCTTCATCTCATAGATATAAGGACTGTTTTCTGCATTGATAATCTTTAAGTCTCCGTCTATCTTTTCCCGGATAGTGATAATCTCCTCTTTTATGGATTTTAATGTTGTAGAGACGTTCAACCAGGATTCTTTAAAAATCTTCTCAAACGGTACCGTGCGGTCCAGATCGCCGATGCACTCCTTGTAAATCTCTTTGACTTTCGTAAGCTTCTCCTGTCTCTTACCCTCTTCATATCCTTTTACCTGTGTATCAATATTTTCGATTGCTCCATTAATGATCTCAACCAGTTCTTTCTCCTTAACAGCAAAATCTTCATAAGGAAGCATAACCTCTTTTTTGATTTCTTTTCTCTTATCCTCAAGGGCAGTAACTAATTTTCTTAAATTCGTTCTATCCTGCTTTGCATCTTTAATCTGGTCATCGCTATAAACGAGATTCAGATAATCGCTTGATTTCTTTGTGATTTCTTCTTTTAACTCTTCAAAATTCCAATCGATTGCTTTTAAAAAGCCGTCTGCCTGTGGGTTATAAATCTTTAACTCCATCGCTATTTCTCCTTTTTAAATTTCCGGAAGAAGAAGTCCTGGCTCCTGTCCGCTTTGCAAGCTGTGCCAGAACGCTTCCTCCTCTTCTTTTAACATCTTGATATCCGAGAGGACTTCTTCCCTCTCAATGTGATAATGTTTCGTTGTCAGCCTCACTTCCCCATTTCTTACACGCTTAAGCTGTGCTTTTAACACTACGAAGTCATACTCTGTGACTAAGAGATAGTGAAGGACCTGTATGTAATAATTATCCGGTATCCGGTTATCCCATTTTTCCCACTGCATAGACTGTAAGATATTTGTTGTCTTGATCTCTAAAATACCTCTCCGTCCATCTGGATCCATCAGTTCGCCATCCAAAGAGGCATGTGCCCAGGGATATTTTTTATTGATGATCATGTTGTTGTCGTAATACTCCACTTTGTATTCCGGATAGTCTAAAGCAAACAATGCTCTAAGCAGCGGCTCCGCATCGTTTCCATATTTGACATATGATTTGTCTGAGATATCCACAGGAGACATCTGTCCTTTCTTCTCCATCCACAGTTCCTGATTTGTTTTATATGGATTCAGTCCAAGGATAGCAGAGGCATCGGAACCGCCGATGCCCTTACGATTTACCAGCCACTCTTCCATGGAATCAAATTGGATTCTTGCGAGGTTCGGAGTAATTTTGATTGTTTTCATCTATGTACTCCATTCTTTTTCATATCCATCGCGATTAACTCTGCCAAAGCTGCCTTGCGTCTCAGTAGTAGAAACGATGTAGGCTCCTGTTCTAGAGCCGATTCATTTTGGCTATATTTTTTCAGTAAAAAATTAATTATCATCTTCCTCACCTGCCAGTTTTTCAAGATAAGCGATGCAGGCATTGTATTTCTGCATGATGTCACTAGCAAAAGTTTCTATTTCAAACTGCTTATCCCATTCTTTTTCCTCAGAGATTTCGCCCTTCATAGCAATTACTTCTGTTGAGCAGTTACTATGTCTAAAAATGACATAGTTCCCGGCCTGCTGTGCTGCGTATACTTTTTCGATTAAGTTCTTGATTTCTTCCAATCCTAAAAACCTGTTTTCTTCTGTGGTCATAATTTTCTCCTTTTCTTTTCCTCTATCATGAGGTATACTTTAAGTGATTTATTTGCTATGTGCCTAACCGGGAGTTGCCGCTCCCTCAGGCACATTTTTTTATTTTGATTCTGCCTTTTGTAGACATTTCTCGATATCTTCCCCTTCGTATGTAACCAGAAACTGTTCTAAAGCTTCTGGTCTCACTTTAATACTGCCGATTCTGATACTTGGCAGCAGTCCCGAGTTAACCAGGCGGTAAGCCATGTTGGTGTTAACTCTTAACTCTCTGGCTACTTCTCTTACTGTCAGGAGCATACACATCACCTCTTTTCTCTTTCTATTCTTGACTTTCCACGATTTCTCCAATATTCTATATCTATAGAACATTATCAATTCAAATACAGAAGAAAGGAATTTTTCTAATGATTCTGCAAATATCAACTTTATTAAATAGCCAATTACCGAACATCAATTTTTCAAAATTAATTGACACTTTTCTCAATCCTTCTGTTACGTTTATCATTGGTATTTTGACAGTTTTACTTACTCGTAATGCCAACCAATCTTCAACTGCTAGAGAAAGACTGGATAAAGTCTATCATCCTCTCTTTATATCCATCGAACCCCTTTTGTACAAATCTGTAAATTATGATGATGTCTCTTCTTTTTTAGATAAATATTATGAGTTAGAAGAAAAATACTCTCTTTTACTCACTCCAAGATTGCGTCAATTAATTCGAAATCTTCCTAAACAAAAAACTCCTTATAGTAAAGTGGAAGATTATAATCCCTGGTTTGAAATTTGCAAATACATTTCAAAAGATTATGATAAACTTTGTAGACAAGCTCATCTTCCTGTTAGAAGCATTTCCTATAGACTATTTTATGGGCAATATTCCTCTAAACTTTCTATGGTTTTCATGGCAATTTATCTATCAATGCCCGCTATTATCTTTGCCACTTTACTGTTAGTATTTGTTTTTCCTAGATTATTAGTTATTTTTTATATTTTTTGTTTATGTTTCTATTTGATACAGCCCTTAAAAGTTTGTAAAAATACAATCACATCAAGAATTAGAATTTTGCTTTTTATCTCAGGATACTTAATACACAGGTATCCTGAGATAGAGCTAATCATAAGAATGTATAAAATAACTGCTATCATCATTTTGTACCTTTCCCCCTCCTATCCGGCTTTCTCGGCCGTCATCAATTCAGCCATTAAATTCATACCCTTCATGAAGTATTTAAAGTTTTCTTTTTCTTCTTTGCTCATCTGTATAAGTAAAGAAGCCATTTCTCTTAAATCGTTTTTCTGTTCCTCGATATTGTTTTTCTTTGTTGCCGTTGTCATATTTATCACCTCACTTCCTGTTCCTTACAGCTACATTATAGTGCCTTAAATGGAATATGTCAACTCTTTTTTGTGCCTTTAGGAAACTTTTTTATTGATTTTTAATTTTAACTGTGCTATTGTCTTAGTAAGAGAAAGGAGGAAAAGGAATGACACAAGGCGAACGAGTGAAAGAAATTCGCAAAACCCTAGGACTGACATTGGAAAAATTCGGTCAAAAATTAGGAGTAGGTAAAACCGCTATTTCCAAGATTGAAAAAGGCGAAAACTCTCTCACTGAGCAAATGACTATCTCTATTTGCCGTGAATATAAGGTAAATTACGATTACCTGACATATGGCGATGGCGAAATGTTTGAAGATCTGCCAGAAACTATTCTGGATGAGCTGTGTATCGAGTATGACTTGGACGATGACGATCGAGACATTTTAAATTTTTACTTGGGGCTTCCGGCAGATGCCAGAGATGCAATCAAAAAACAAATAAAAAAAATATTTGTAAAAGAATAAGAAAAAGGAGCTCACACTATTCTTGGTGTAAAGCTCCTTTTTCTTTTCTCTAGAAATGAACATATATGTATTTCACAAATTGATATATGCGTTTTAGTTTGTTCTGGTCGTCAATCTTATCTACCAAATCAATAATCAATTTCCCATAGTCTTTTACCCTTTCCTTTTTCTTCATTTTGCGTGCCCCTTTCTTTACAGAAAATATGTTCGATTTCTTTCATTATATAACTCGAACATATTTTCGTCAACTTGTAATTTTTGTTAACTCATTTCCTAAATTGTATCATATTTTGCACCGCAAAACCGTCCTGTCCACAAACGTGGACACTTTTTTCATTTGTATTCTGAATCGTATAAATCTTCTATCCTTACATGCAAATGTTCCACCAACTTCTCCATCGTGTCCATCCTGGGTATTCTTTTACCTGTGGCGATATTGTGCAGTGTAGATTTACTGATGCTGGTTAAAATTTCTAACTGTCTATATGATAACCCTCTGCTTTCCATCAGTTCTGCTAAAAGTATTTTCATCTCGTCTCCTATTTGGCATTTTTAGCTTTTAACTTAGGATTATCTTATTTACGATAAAAATACGATGTTTCTTTGCAAAATAAAATTACAGGTCTATCTATATTATGATAGATTGCGTAATAAATAATTTTATTAATCCTCCTTTCAACTCCAGTGTACTAAATTTAAAATCAAAAGAATTTTTGTAAGAAAAAAATAATACACCATTAAATTCACAAATGAATTGCCAGTTCGTTTGTGCCCATTCAATATGTATAAATTTTTCGTTTTGTCGGCATTTTTTGCAAAAAAATTTATTTTCATGCATTTTCACAAAATCACTTATGAAATCTTCCGTTTCTTATATACATCTCACAATATTTAGTGTATAATTGCACTTATAACTATTTAATTTTTTCATTAATACATAAAAAGGAGTAAGAAATTATGAAAAAGAAAAAGATAATACCTGCAATAATCATTCTTTTGATAGTTATTGTTGCAGGTTCTTGTTTCTGGTATTTCCAGTACAAAAAGCCACATGATGAAGCTGTTGCTAATTTCAATAAGGCAGTTTCCGCTTTAAAAGAAAGTAATAAGCCATTAGACGAGGCAGTATCTTCTCTCAAATCTGTAATTGATTCAAAAGAAGAACCTCTGGATCCAGCAACACTCACCACAGCAAAAGGTAAATTATCGGATGCTAAAAAATCTGAAATGAAAGTTCCAGAAATGCCAAAGAAGACAAATGATATTAATGAAGCAACTAAAAAAATATCTACCATTCCGGATTATTCAAATATTATAGCTACTCTTTCTGACGCACAGACTAATTTGGAAAATAGCATCAAACAGCTTAAACAGGTAACAAATCCTTCGGAAGATTTTGTAGTGGAACGTTTAAAACAGATTAAGAGTATTTCTGGAGTTGAAGCCGTTACCGAAAAAACAGATATTAATAGGCTTTTAAATAAAAACGGTGGATATACCGCTTGTGTGTATTTCTCAAGTAAGAAAGTAAAACAGGGTTATGTTTATGGTAATACCATTGCTGAAAAGGGAACAGAGGGCGGTGGAGCTATTGAAGTCTTTGCTTCTGCCAAGGATGCAAAGAAACGAGAATCTTATCTTGCTTCTTTTGATGGAAATGGCATGATGGATTCAGGCTCTCACGTTGTTCTTGGTACTGTTTTGATTAGAACATCAAGTCAATTAACTGCTACACAGCAGAAAAAACTTACAGAGCAGATTTCGAATAAATTTACAGAATTACAATAAATAAATTTGAAAGAGGAAAACTTATGAAAAAAATTTGGGGATTATTACTCACTACTATTCTAGTTTTTGGAATGTGTGGATGTGAAACTACAGAGTCTATGAATTCTTCAACAGCAGCCGAAGCCACTACAGAAGCTTCTGCCGAAGAAGATTCTGATATCGAATATTATACTCTTGGAGATATTACTTTTCCTATTCCTTCAACATGGTCCCTTGTAAAAAGCGAAGAAAATGATACTTATTATTTCTGTCCCACTAACGACACAAATGATAAGTCTCCCATTCTAATAGCTCAAATTATTTCTTTGAATAATCCTGTTTCCCTATCCCGGAAAGAAGCTAATTCGATTTTTGATGAAATGTTTAAGGGTTTGAATAGCAGTGGAATGGCTATAAATACAAAAAAAGACTTGAATGGCTATTCCGCATATCCAAGTAAATACATTACGGGTACTGAAGAGGTCAATGATACTTATTATAATTTTGAATCTTATATAACTTTATATAATACAAATGCCTATGCTTTTTATTTATTAACACCAAAAGGCAACGAGAATACATACTCCGATGATATAGATCAGATAGTTGCTGCAACTACTTATAATAATGAATCTGAAGATTCCGATGATGATGATTATTATTATGATGACAGCAGTAATGATACGGAATATGAAGATGACGATACAGAAACAGAGGAAAACGAAACTGTTTCCTATCAATCCATTCTTGACGACTATACACAAAAGCTTAAAGATGCTACTCCAGGATTAGTAAAAGAATATAAATCAGAAGCAGCTGGTAAATCCGGAGACACTGAAGCACTCGCTTCTCTCTGCAATGATAAAGTAGGCGAATTAGCAAAAATCTGCAACGATGGCGTTGGCGAAATGGCCAGACTTATGCATTCCAACGGAGATAGTTATGATACCTACGAAGAATGGGCTGGCAAATTACAAGATGCTTATTCTGACCAGGCAAGCAAAATTCAGGATGCATACTTAGATAGTGCAACATGATACATTTGCTATATATAACAGAGCAGCTCATCCGTTGCTCTGTTCTTTTTTATAGTCAGCTTTCTGACTAAATACGCATTTTTCAGTATACTGACTAAAAAAATCACGCATGGAGGTTTCTGGAAACCTCCCCTCTTATAGGATATAACATGGTTTATAGTGCAAATACCTTCGGATTTCACTAAAAAATATGCATTTTTGTGCAAAAAAACCTACCCCAAGACTGGTTTTCGCATATCTGAAACCTTCTGAGGCACCTTTTAGCTCACTTTTCATTTTTCAATAATTTTGCATCGCACAATCATATATAAAATTTCAAAACCAGAATATACTTGAATTATCTGACCCAATATGATATATTG